>ERZ808286.67-NODE-67-length-87181-cov-5.865115_pt1 | contig 87181 bp, 78 predicted proteins | sample MGYA00521276_ERZ808286 | MGnify/ENA primary metagenome ERZ808286 (study PRJEB31516, sample SAMN03275607) | gut metagenome | biome: mammalia-associated habitat; material: feces | host: Papio cynocephalus | place: Kenya | collected 2012-08-01 ... | reverse complement strand
TTTCAAGTGTGACTGGAGTTCAGACGTGTGCTCTTCCGATCTATAATGGCGAAGCTTACCGATCTGGTGAAGTTCTTGTTGCGGTTTGACACAAAATAACCATCTGCTATAATGCAAAAAACAACGACAAAAATGGCGGTTGCGTTGCGGTTTGACACAAAATAACCATCTGCTATAATTATGATTTGAAAAAGCCTTTGGAAACAAAGGCTTTTTTCTGTATTTCACTGCTAAAAAAGAGTCAGTTGGTCAGGCGTTTCCGCCATGGAAACGGGTTTTCGATTCTGAAAAGTGATGATATCCGCAAATTGCTTGTCCGTAAAAAATAAAATGCTGACGTTTCCGTCGGGCGGAATATGCGCTTTGATTCGTTTCACAAACGGATTGGCCATTTCGCGCGTGCCGCAAAAACGCAGATATACGGAAAACTGGCTCATCTCAAAACCTTCGTCCAGCAAATAATTTCGGAACGCCGTCGCGCGTTTGCGTTCTTCGGGTTCGGTTACGGGCAAATCGAACATGACCATCATCCACATTAAATTATATCCCGTTACCGACATTCACAATCCCCACAGCGCCATTCCCGTCATCGGCGGCGGCAAGTCCAATTTTTCCGCCTGTCCCAACGCGCATTTTGCCATTGAAACAGCCAAATTTAAAATCTGTGTGTTGATTTCAATCGCGCCCTTGTCTGTTTGTGCCGTGCATGACAGCAGGGAAACCAATCTTTTTTTGGCGACGGTGTTAACTTCCTCAACTTTGTCAACGACCAGCCGATGCACGCAAAAATCAACCAAAGGACGAAAAGGTTCCATTAAATCGTCAGCCAACCGCATGGGATTGTATTGGTTGCAATGGTGAATGCCCAAAGACGGGTGCAATCCCGCGCTGACGATCGCGCGAATGACGGCGGAACGTAAAATCGTGTAACCGTAGTTTAATAAAGCGTTGATGCCTTGCTGCGTTCTGTCGCGGCGAAACGCTTTGCCAAAAAAGGTTTGGAAATAAAATCGCGCGGCTTGTCCTTCCAAATTTTCAGGATCGCCGCTTTTGATTTGCGGAATCATATAACGCAGCGGTTTGTCCGGCAAGCCGCAAGCGTCCAATACTTCCGCCTGCTGTCTGATTTTAGCCTGAATGATTTCTTTCCAAAAACGGTTCAGTGTTGTTTGTTTCATCGCCGCTTGCGCGGTAATGATGTCGCCTTGCAAATGATGCCCGTCCAAGGGAAGCATAACGGACACTGGAACATGATTTGATCCGCAAATCACCAGCGGCGCGTTCTGTTCCGCCAGACGCACCAGTAAATTGTTGGAATACGTCAGCCCGTGCGCGTTGGCGATGACCGCGCCGATTTGATCCAGCGGGACGCGGCCTATTTCCGCGCCGTTTTCGGACACGATCATAAAGCCGTGTTCCGTCGCCAAATGGCGGTTGTCCTGCGCGATTTCGATGATTCTATCCATTCGCACCGCCTTTCGGACGTTTTGAATCAAGGACAACGCCGTCAACTGTGACGGTGATAGGCCGCACATTCAACAACTGCATTTTCGCCGCGCCAAATCCAGATTTAACTTCACCTTTTGCAACTTTATTTTCTTGAAAAAAAACACCGTTAGCCGAATCCATCTTTTTTACGCGTGCGATAACAGTTTCTCCATTTTCTTCATAAGCGACCATATCGTCGATGTGCAGACGCATAATCAGTTTGGCGTGCGCGTCCGTGTGCCGCCAGTTCGGTACAAAATTTTTCTGGTGGGCGCGGTAATTCGGTATGATTTCGATTTGCCATTTCCCCGCGTTTTTGCCGCGGTCGGGACAGTAAATCTCGGCATACGCGTTACCGCCGTAAATCGCGTAACGGTACGGTTGCTTCGTCTTTCTGTCATTGAACGCCAAAACAACATTTTTGTTTCGGTCTTCAAACACTTTAACGTGCTTCATGCCTCTTTCGTTAAAGTATTCCATAACGATCTTTTCATAATCCGCGGGATCTGAATTTTCCAATCGTTCCCGAATTTTGTTCGCCGTTCCGCTTTGATCGACAATATCTTCCACCTTATACGGTTTCTTTTGAGGATTGAACGACTTTGTAAACGCCAAACAAGGAACTCTTTTTGTTAAACGCACGGTTCCTTTTTTCTCACCATCGCCCGCCATGCCGTAATATGTTTCTTCGTGCAGTTTGGCGACGGTTTTGCCTTGTTGGATCGCCTTTTGCGGGTTGCCGTGATCGGGTTTGTGTGAAATCACGATTTTATCGAAAGCGTCCTTGATTTCCGCCAATCTGAACGCGGGGAAGGGAATGTGCGGCGCTTTTTCCTGCGGCATTTCGCCGAAATCGCGCCGTTCCGTCGCATACTTTTGCAACGTTCCGCGACTTGTGCAAGCAACGACGAAAGCGTCGATCGCGTGATGACGGTGGTCGGTGCGGTCTTTTTCATGCTGTTCGCTTAAAATGGAGTTTAATCCCCAATGTTCGCGCAATTTGGATGTCAGTTGTCCCGGAATGCCGTAAACCCGTTTCGGATTTGCCGCGAAGCACAAATATTGCCGCGCGATTCGCGACATATATTGCGTGTCCGTCAACATTCGCGCCAGCACGTCGCCGTTTTCATCTTGCAGCTTTTTAAAGGCGTCTTCGTTGAATTTCCAGCGTTTGTTTTCGGGCAGTTTTTCGGCGCGCGCCAGAATTTCATTCCAACGTTTGGCGTCGTTATGAAAAGCTTCCCACGGCGAACGGTTGTCTTTTTCACGGTTGCACCGGCGGCAGGAAAGAACCTTGTTCGATCTTGCATCCAGATAAGACCGCGAAAACGGCAGTAAGTGTTCAATTTCAAATTCCGCCGACATCGCCAATTCCGCCGCGGGAATCGGTTTGCCGCAAAACGGGCAGCATCGCTGCATGGGATCTTTGGACGAATCTTCCCACAATTTGTATTTCATACGATTGTCGTAGTTGTTTTTGACGCCTAATCGCACCAGTTCATCGCCGATTCGTTTGTTCTCGGCTTCATTCTGCGAGTGCTCTTTTTCAAGGCGTTTCTTTTCGTCACGCGACAGTTTCAGATCACGCGCCAGCTCGACGACGATTGAACTCGGATGACCGTATTTTTTCACCAAAGCGTTGACCAGTTTTCGCACTTGGTTTAATGCGATGTGAACGGTCGGATTGTTGATTTTGCCGTAATATTTCGGCTCGTCCTTTTTGTCTTCGTCCTTACCTGTCCCGCCGATGACCTGTTCGGGTAATGCCTGTCCGTAATAGGGCAATTCGTCAAAAGTTTCTCCGTCTTCGGGATTGATGAAAACCTCGTATTTTTCGGGCAACTTGTCAAATTTTTTAGAAAACACATAGCCCGCCGCGACGACCGCTTTGTCGTACAGCATCCCTTGCTCCAAAAACGGATTGATTTTGTTAATCGCTTTCAAGCTCAAAGAACCTGTACCGTCCGGCAAATTTACGGTCAGCGCCTGTTCGATTTGTTCATAGGTCAAACAGTATTTCAGTAAAACCTGCTTCAAGTCGTCTTCATTTTCTGTGTTCAACAGCAAATCGACGATTTCGTCCTGTTTTTCCGCCCAAACCGTGCCGAACAAAGGACGCAGTTGCGCGGAAGTCTTGTCTGCGTCCAATCCTTTTCGCCGTTCGGATTCCAAATTGAATTTTACGTTTTTCGGTAGCTTTAAAATCTTTTTAATTGCTGCGAACGTCAAACGGTAATCCTTGTCCAGTTTGGAAAAATCCTCCAACAGCCAGTAGCGCAGGTCATGTTTTTGTTTGTCATCCAATTTGACTTCGGCAAAGTCGTCGCGTACCCGCAGCTGATTGATTTGCTGCAATGCGCGGAAACGTTGAAACGCGGGGAAGGCGATATAGCATCGTTCTTCGCTTTTTTCAAAAGGACAACGCCCTTTCGGCGGCGTTTTCAGCGGACGCTGATTGAAAATCGTTTTGAACAAATCCACTTTGATTTCATCGCTTAAAACCTGTTTTGCAAAGATTTGGCGCACTTCGTTTTCGTACATTTCACGCGTCGGATACATGGAATAAACGGCTTTGCTTTTTTCCAAATGCGTGCGCACGCGAACGGGCGCGAAGTTCTGCGTCGATGGTTTGCCTTTGTTTAAATTATACAGATATTCGCCCAAAGTCCGCGCGCCGCTTTCGGTCATTTTTTCGGTCAAATCCTTAATCGCGGATTTCATCGCGCCGGCTTCGTCGTTTTTGCGGTCGGTCTTGCGGTTGCTTTTAAAGCCGCGGCGCTGATTGATGTGAAACAGGGCGCGCCCCAATTCAAAAGGCGGTAATTTTTCATCCAATCCCTTTACACGCAATTCATACGGATTTAACCGTTCCAAAGCTTTGCGTTCGGTTTCGCTTTCGGGCATCAAGTCGTATTTTATCAATTTGCGCATCAATGTTTCGCGGCGCATCACATAACGGTCGCGGCGTTTGCGCATCCCCCGCGCCGTTCTGCGCGCAACGGCAAGTGGTTCTTTGGTTTTGCTGTCGCGCCCGTCCGAAAAAATGCGCACGCCCATGCGTTCCAACCGCAAAGGGATAGCGTCAGTTCCCAATTCGACAACGCTCCACCCCAGCGAAGTCGCCCCTAAATCCAAGCCAAGAATATAATCCATTCGCATCCCCTGTGTGAAAATCAACTAAAAATATCTTGCACTATTCGGTTGAACATGACAATATCCATATATCATTTAGCAGATGATTATTTTGTGTTCTTTCCGCTAACAAGTGTCAAAGACACACAAAATTCGGGGGTTGACCGCGTGTCGCCCCCTTTCTTTTTATCAAAAGAATATGGAAAAAAACGCAGAACGGTTGCAGGGCGATCGGATGTCCGATGCGGTCATCGTTCAGAACGCGGCGATCAAGCGTTGCGGTTGTGCGAGGGCACGGCACAATTCGATGTCGCGGTTATTCGGTATTCCAGCTTCGTGTTCCGGCGGTCAGCACGTGGGCGTGATGCGTTGTTTGATCAGCGCCGCCTGCATCGCGGGGGACAGGGGAACCGTTTGTTTGGCGGCGGGTTGGGGCGCGGCGTTTCCGGCAACTGTTTTTGCGGCGGCGGGCGTACATGCAAAATGCCCTGATCGCCGTTTTGTGCGCCGTAATTCTTGGCGTATGCCGCCGGCGGCTGCCTCGCCGGAAAATCGCTGAAATATTTGGAGCGGAGCTATGAAAAGCAAAAGCGGTTCGTTTCCGACGCGGCGCACGAATTTCGCACGCCGCTGGTGATTTTGCATTCTTACGCCGAACTGCTGGAATACGCGCCCGACAAAGCGGAAATCGTCGCCGACATCAAAGACGAAATCTGCCAAATGAGCGAAACCGTCGACCGGTTGCTGACCATCGCGCGCTATGACGATTCAAGCGCGGCGGTGCGTCTTGATCGGTTTTCGCTGACGAATCTGGCGCGGGACGTCATACGACCGCTGACCGCCCTGTACCCGTCGGGGCGTCTTTGAATTGAACGGCGTCGGCGTCGATTTCGCCGTCGGCGGCTGGGATTTTTCGGCGGGATACGATTTCAGCGTCCGCGAAGACTACCGGTCGCACGCCGGAAAGTTGAAAGCCCGCTACGATTTCTGATTCCGCGGCGGCTGATTTTCCGCTTTCATTTATCCGGCGGGGGCGGTATGCTGACCGTCGCAACAAAACAGGAAAAGGTCGCAGATGTCTTTGCCGGAATTAAAGGTTTTACTGGCGTCGCCGCGCGGATTTTGCGCCGGAGTGACGCGCGCCGTCCAGATCGTGTCGATGGCTTTGAGGAAATTCGGAACGCCCGTCTACGTGCGTCACGAAATCGTGCATAATAAGTACGTCGTGCGAAAACTGGCGGACGAAGGCGCGGTGTTCGTTAACGAACTGGACGAAGTGCCGGACGGCGCGGTCGTCATTTTTTCGGCGCACGGCGTGCCGCTGTCCGTCGTCGCCGAAGCCGGACGCCGCGGATTGACGACGATCGACGCGACGTGTCCCTTGGTCGAAAAGGTTCACCGCGAGGCGCGGAAAAATTACGAACAGGGACGCAAGACGCTGTTGATCGGACATCAGGGACACCCGGAGGTCATCGGCACGATGGGGCAGATTCCCGCGGGGGAAATCAAGCTGATTTCGACGGTGGGCGACATTTCCGCCGTTCCCGCCGAATGGGCGGACAATTTGGGGTACGTGACGCAGACGACGCTGTCCCTGGACGAAACGGCGGAGCTGTTGCAGGCTTTGCGCGCGCGTTTCCCGAACATTTTGAAACCAAACCGCAACGACATCTGCTACGCCACGACCAACCGGCAGAAAGCGGTCAAGGCGATCGCCGCGAAATGCGATTTGCTGATGGTGATCGGGTCGCCCAACTCGTCCAATTCCAAACGTCTGGTCGAAGTCGCCAAAGAAGCGGGCTGTCCCAGTTCCGTTCTGGTGCAGACGGCGGGCGAAATCGACTGGGACAAACTGGCGGACGTGCGCACGCTGGGAATCACGGCGGGGGCTTCCGCACCCGAAATTCTGGTGCGCGAAGTCATTGAAAAGCTGGGCGAACATTTCGCGATCGACGTGTCCGAATTTGTCGAAACCGAAGAAAAAGTCGCCTTTCCCCTGCCCGAAACGCTGAGGAAATAACCCGATGGCGGTCTACACCAAAGTTTCACGGGACGAACTGACGGCTTTTCTGCGCGATTACGACGTCGGCGCCTTGGTCGATTTTCGGGGGATCGCTTCCGGCGTTGAAAACAGCAATTATTTCGTGGAAACGACGGCGGGGCGTTTTATTCTGACGCTGTTTGAAAAACGCGCCAACCCCGCAGAGCTGCCGTATTTTTTGAATCTGATGACGCACCTGCATCGAAAAGGCGTCGTCTGCCCGCAGACCGTCGCCGCCGCGGACGGCGCGCCCCTGCGCGGCTTGAACGGCAAAAAAGCCTGCCTGACCACGTTTTTGAACGGCGCGTCCGTTTTCGACGTCACGCCCGAACATTGCGCGCAACTGGGAACGGCGATGGCGCGTCTGCATCTGGCGGGGGCGGATTACGCCGGATTCAGAAAAAACGACCTGTCCGTCGGCGGGTGGGGCGTTCTGCTGGATAAAATCAGCGCCGCCGCCGATACGGTCGAAACGGGGCTGGCGGCGGAAATGGCGGCGGATTACGCCGACATCGCGGCGAAATTCCCCTCCGGTCTGCCGCAGGGCGTCATTCATGCCGACCTGTTTCCCGACAACGTCTTTTTCGAAAACGGCAGACTGTCGGGCGTCATCGATTTCTATTTCGCCTGCAACGACGCTTTGGCGTATGAATTGGCGATCTGTCTGAACGCGTGGTGTTTCGACGCGGAAACGCGGGCGTTCGATCCGGCGAAGGCGCGCGCGCTGACGTCGGCGTATCAGGCGGCGCGCCCCTTGACGGACGCGGAAAAAGCCGCTCTGCCCGTTTTGGCGCGGGGAAGCGCGCTGCGTTTTTTGCTGACCAGAACTTTCGACTGGGTGAACAGGACGCCGGACGCTTTGGTGACGCCGAAAGATCCGAAAGAATACGCGGCGAAACTGCGTTTTCACCGCTCGGTGCGCGACGCGGCGGTGTACGGCGTTTAATACGCTTTGCCGTTTTCGTCGATCCGGAAGATTCCGACGGAAAGTTTCGGCGTTATTTTCTTTTCAAAGACGGGATCGGCGCACAGCCAGTCGGAAAAGCCCTTGTTGCTGCCGCCGAACCGGTTTTGAGCGGGTTCCCGCGCGGCGTAGCAGGGGGTGTTTTCGCCCTTGACGGGATTGACGGCGACGTAATAATCGACGCGGTACGCTTTCAGTACTTTGTCCAGCGACGCCTGCGCGTCCAGATCGTTCAGCAGATTCGCGTCCATCGCCGCGCCGTCCAGCCGCGCGACCTTTTCCCCCGTTTTCCACGCCAGCATGCCCGCGCCGCCGCCCATGGCGTAACGTCCCCGATGCGCGGATTGAAATTCGCCGACGGCTTCGACGACGGGCTGATAAAAGGCGGAACGCGGACGGACGACCGAAAACAGCGCGATGACGCAGAAACAGACGCCGATTCCCGTCCACGCCAGACGGGCTTGGGACATTCCCTTTCCCCCGCCGTTTTCAGCCAGCTGGTTTTCAATGCGGCGAACGGCGAACGCCAAAGCGGCAGGCGCGCCGACCGCCAGCGGGTAAAAGGCGTATTCCGGCACGGTGATGTAGGTGATCGACGCCAAAACGACCAGATGCAGGATCGGAAACCACACCAGCGAATAAAACACGGTGTCGGCGGGACGCTGTTCGCGTTCCACCCACGGAAACGACGCGTAAGCCGTCAGCCCCAAAAGCAGGGTCGGAAACGTCAGAACGGCGATCGAAACCGGACTTTTCAGCAAATGGCGCAGCGGAGAGGCGATCAGAACGGACGCGATCCGCCACGGGGCGATGTCTTGCGCTTTCGTTGCGGCGGCGTATTCGGCGGGCGACGTCAGACCGTACAGCGTTTGCTGCAAATGAATGTACGCGATCAGCGGAATCAGTCCGGCGAACAGCGCGGGCAGCAGCTTTAACAGCTGTTCGGTCGTGATCGGATTTTTAAAGTTGAACTGGAAATAAAAGACAAGCAGCGTCGCGACGAAAAAAACGACGGTGTCGAAACGCGCGAACGCCGCCAAGGAAACGCTCAACCCGTAAAGCAGTCCCGTTTTGACGGTCGGGTTCGTCAGGGCTTCGTGCAGACACAGCGCACCGGAAAACAGCGCGGACAGCGCAAGGAAGACGTCGGATCCCGACGCCGAAAACCACAATTCCGCCGCCAGCAGAAAGGACAGCGGCAAAAACCGTTCGGCGTCGCCGCGTTTGAAATCCAGACGGGCGGACAGCCGGTCGAACAAAAACAGCGTCAGCGCGGCGAACACACCGATCAATGCGCGGACGGCGATGAAGAAAGCCGTCGAACCGGCGGGAAAAACGGCGGAAATCCCCCGCGCGATCAGCGCGTACAGCGGTGAAAAGTCGTTTGTCGGCGTCGCGCCGTCGAAGCTGAAAACGCCCGTTTCGACGAAATTGGAAACGATGGTCGTCAGATTGAAAAAACGTTCGTGAAACCAATAGGGGGCGGGGACGGTCGGGAACAGCAGGGGGGCGAAAACGAAAACAAGAATGACGGCGGTGAAAACCGTCGTCATTCCCGTTTCGAAACGGATTTTTTTCAAATCAGCCGTCATTGACGGGTTCGACCTCCAGCGTCGTGCCGCGCGCGCCGACGACTTTGACGCGGGTGTTCGCGGGAATGTCCGTCCGCGCCGTCGCCAGCCATTGCGAATCGCCGACGGAAATCTTGCCCCGTCCGTCGGCGATCGGTTCGCAAACGCTGTATGTCCGCCCGACGTATTGCGCCGCGCGGTTGTTCAGCGTCGGATCGGGCTGATCCTGTTTCGCGCCCGCCATGACTTTTTTGCCGATCATGACGGAAAGGACGCTCAGCGCCGCGAAAATCGTTCCCAGCAAAGCGGGCGACGCCGCGGGAAAGACGAAGTCGATCAGTCCCGTCGCCAGCGCGCCGAATCCGATCCAGATGAAAAACACCCCCGGCGTGACGATTTCCAGCACCATCAAAACGGCGGCGGCGGAAAACCACCACCAGTAATCAGCGACTGCCCCCATGCGCGTTTCCTTTCGTCGTCGTTACCACACCTTGCCGGATCCGGCGGATTTCGCCTTGTCCGATTTGGCAAGGCTTTCCTTGGCGATTTCGCCGATGCCGGCGATCGATCCCAGAATGTTGGTCGCTTCGATCGGCAGCATGACCATTTTGGAATTTTCCGCCGTGCCGATTTCTTTCAGGGCGTCAAGGTATTTCTGCCCCAAAAAGTAGTTGATCGCGTTGATGTTGCCTTTGCCGATCGCCTCGGATACCGCGGCGGTCGCCTTCGCTTCGGCTTCGGCTTGGCGTTCGCGGGCTTCGGCGTCGCGGAAAGCGGCTTCCTTGCGCCCCTCGGCTTGCAGGACGGCGGACTGTTTTTCACCCTCGGCTTTCAGGATTTGCGACTGGCGCAGACCTTCGGCTTCCAGAATTTGGGCGCGCTTGTCGCGTTCGGCTTTCATCTGGCGCGCCATGGCGTCGACCAGATCGCGCGGCGGAGTGATGTCCTTGATTTCGATGCGGGTGACTTTGACGCCCCAGGGTTCGGTCGCCTGATCGACGACTTCCAGCAAACGGTGGTTGATCACGTCGCGCTGGCTGAGCAGTTCGTCCAGATCCATCGACCCCATGACGGTACGAATGTTCGTCATGACCAAATTCAGAATGGCGATGTGCAGCGAACGGACTTCGTACACCGCGTGCGCCGCGTCCAGCACCTGAAAGAACACGACGCCGTCGACCGTGACCATGGCGTTGTCCTTTGTGATGACCTCTTGCGACGGGACGTCCAGCACCTGTTCCATCATGTTGACTTTCGCGCCGACGGAATCGACGAACGGAATGATGACGTTCAGCCCCGGTTTCAGCGTGTGCGTGTAGCGTCCGAACCGTTCGACCGTGTATTCCATGCCCTGCGGCACGGTTTTGACGCCCGCCGAAATCGCGAAAACGGCAAGGACGATCAATAAAATGACGAATGTTTCCATAAAAAAGCCCCCTTGTTTCAGGATAAAACCCCGTCATTGTATCCGAAAAAAGGCGGCTTGGCTATCAAATAAAGGAGCTACTTCTTAAAGATCAAAAATCCCGCGATTACCAGCAGGGCGAATCCGGCGACGTGGTTCCAGCGCAGATCCTCGCCCAGATAATAGACGGAAAACAGCGCGAAAACGGACAGCGTGATGACTTCCTGCAATCCTTTCAGCTGGGCGGCGGAATAGTATTCGTGACCGATGCGGTTGGCGGGGACTTGCAGACAGTATTCGAAAAACGCGATGCCCCAGCTGACCAGCACGACCGTCCACAGCGCGGTCGATTTGAATTTCAAATGACCGTACCACGCGAACGTCATGAAGACGTTGGAACAAATCAGCAAAAGAACGGGGACGACGGCGTGCATGGAAAAACTCCCGAAGAAAAAGATCCTGCGACGGTGATACGCCGGAAACGCCGCCGATGCAAAAGAAAAAATTGAAAAAACGGCACGGGTTTTGCATAATGATTCAAGCGGAGGCGATTCACGTTTTTTTAAATAAATAAACGCAGAATCCGGAACACAGGGAGTCGAAACATGGATTTGCAAAGCCTGACATTGTATCGAATGAGCGGTGAGAAACTGCGCTGGCTGGCGCAGCGGCAAACGGTTTTGGCTGAAAACATCGCCAATGCGAACACGCCCGACTATATGGCGCGCGACATCGAAAAACTGGATTTCAAAGACCTGCTGACCGACGACGGGACGGCGCAGCCCGCGCGCACCGATCCGATGCACCGCACGCGGTCGTCGGGAACGACGAAGATCGTGAAAACGAACGCGGCGCACATGTCGCCCGTTCCGGACGGCAAAGCCCGCGTCGACGAACGTCGCCGTCCGTTTGAAACGACGATCGACAAAAACGGCGTCGTTTTGGAAGAACAGATGGCAAAGGTCGACGAAACGCGCGGTCAGCACGATCAGGTGACGGCTTTGTTCAAAAAGAACGCCGCGCTGTTGGGAACGGCTTTGGGCTTGAAGTAGGCGGAGGGAAGATAAATGGACGATTTGACTCTCAGTAAAAAAATCGCGGCTTCGGGCATGAAGGCGCAGTCCCAGCGTTTGCGCGTGATTTCGGAAAATCTGGCGAACGCGGATTCTTTGGCGAAAACGCCGGGGGGACAGCCCTACCGCCGCAAAACGGTGACATTCCGCAACGAACTGGACCGCGCCACGGGGGCGGAGCTGGTCAAGGTCGGGCGCGTGTCGCGCGACCGCGGACAGCTGGAACGCAAATACGACCCGACGCACGAGGCGGCGGGCGCCGACGGCTACGTTTTATTGCCGAACGTCAATCCCTTGGTCGAAACCATGGATATGAAAGAGGCGCAAAGAACCTACGAGGCGAACCTGAACGTCATTTCCGTGTCCAAGGAAATGATGTCCAAAACGCTGGATTTGATTCGCTGAAACATAAGGAAACGCAACAATGGTCGATAACGTGTCCAACGCCCTTTCCGCCTATCGGGCGGCTGTTTCCAGACAGGTTTTGCCGTCGTCCGGAACGCCGGTCGAACCGGCTTCGCCCGCGGGGTCTTTCGCGTCGATGCTGAAATCCGCCGCGCTGCAGGCGGAACGGGACAACAAGCAGGCGGAAATGCTGAGCATTCAAGCCGTCAAAGGCACCGCCGACATGCAAGAGGTCGTCATGGCTGTTTCCAACGCCGAAGCCGCCCTGCAAACCGTCGTCGCCGTGCGCGACAAGGTTGTTTCCGCCTATCAGGAAATCATGCAGATGCCCATCTGACGCGGGGGAATCGAACCGATGACGGACGTGATGGTGATAGAGGTCGGCAAGGACGCGATTTACACGCTGTTGCTGATTGTCGGACCGTTGCTGTTGGTCGCCATGGTCGTCGGTTTGCTGATCAGTCTGATTCAGACGCTGACGCAGATTCAGGAAATGACGCTGGTTTTCGTTCCGAAAATTTTGTTCGTCTTCGTCGCGCTGATTTTGTTGCTGCCCTTTATGATCGAACAGCTGCGCGTGTTTTCGAACGGGCTGTTCGACCGCATCATCGCGCTGGGAACGTGACGCCATGGACTGGGAACGGCTGGTTTCGCTGGAACTGTACCATTTTTTGTTTGTCTTCGCGCGCGTCGGCGGCGCGTTTTTGTTTATGCCTTTCTTTTCGTCGACGTATGTGCCGAACAGGGTGCGGCTGTTGTTCGCTTTGGCGCTGGCGGTCGTTTTGACGCCGTCGCTGGGGCAATATTTGCCGCCCGCCCCGCAAAACGTGCCGGATCTGTTCAGACTGCTGCTGCTGGAAACGACCGTCGGCGTGTTTTTGGGCATGATTCCGTTCTTTTTGATGACCGCGATCGATTTGACGGGCGTGAACGCGGCGATGGCGACCAGCTTTTCGAACGCGACGGTTCTGGATCCGCAAACGAACGTCCAGTCGACGGTGCTGACTAGTTTTTTGACGCTGACGGCGGTTTTGATGATCGTCGCGGCGGATCTGCACCACGTCATGCTGGGCGCCGTTTTGGCGAGCTACAAAACTTTTCCCGCCGGACAGCCTCTGCTGACGGGGGATATGACGCGGACGCTGGCGCAGACGCTGGGCGCGGCGTTCACGCACGGTTTTGAAATCGGGTCGCCGTTCATCGTGATGATCGTGCTTTTGTATTCGTCGATGGGCGTTATGTCGCGCCTGATGCCGCAGTTGAACATCATGTTCGTCGTGATGCCTCTGCAAGTCTGGCTGGGGCTGGCGCTGACGATGGTTTCCCTGCCGATGATGATGTGGTGGTTCTTGGAGTTTTTCCAAGACGGTCTGCGTCCCTTCGCTTTGTGAACGGAGGCGCCGGTGGCGGAAGATCAAGACGAGTCGTCGAAAACGGAAGAGGCGTCCGAGCGAAAGCTGGAGCGCGCGCGCGAAGAGGGCAACGTCCCCCTGTCGCAGGAAGTCAAAAGCTGGTTTATGCTGTTCGCGGCGCTGCTGATGCTGTGGGGGCTGGCGCCGTTCGTGATGAAGCGCGTCGCCCTGATTTCCCGCAAATTTATCGAACGTCCCGAACAAATGCCCGTCGACCCGCTGGGACTGCGCGACATGCTGACGGAAACGGGGCTGGATCTGTTCGTGGTGCTTTGCCTGCCTTTGGGGCTGTTTTTCGTTCTGGCGGCGGCGTCCGCGCTGGTGCAGATCGGCTTTTTGTACGCGCCGAAACGGCTGGAGCTGAAATGGGACAGGATCAACCTGTTCGCCAACGCGCGGGAATTCGTCACCAAAGCCAAAATCGTCGACATGATCAAGGGCGTGTTCAAAATCGTCGCGGTCGGCTACGCGGGCTGGCTGGTCGTCAAACCGCGAATCTTGAACATTTTGAACACGTCGGCGTTTGACGTCGCGTCGATTTTGGCGATGCTGCACAAACTGCTGCTGTTGATTTTGATGACGATGGTGATGATCATTTTCGTCATCGCGTTCGCCGACTATTTCTATCAGAAGTTTTCCTACCTGAAACGCCAGCGCATGACCAAGCAGGAGGTCAAGGACGAATACAAGCAGACCGAAGGCGATCCGCAGGTCAAAATGCGTCTGCGCCAGATCCGTTCCGAACGTCTGCGCAAACGCATGATGGCGAACGTGCCGAACGCGTCGGTCGTCGTCACCAACCCGACGCATTTCGCGGTGGCGCTGCGCTACGAGCCGGCGGAGGGCATGACCGCCCCCGTCGTCGTCGCCAAAGGTCAGGACTTCATCGCGCTGAAAATCCGCGAGGTCGCCGCCGAACACGACGTGCCGATCGTCGAAAATCCGCCGCTGGCGCGCGCGCTGTTCGCGTCCGTCGACATCGACGCCCCCATTCCGACGGAACATTACGCGGCGGTTGCGGAAGTCATCAAGTACGTTTATAACTTGAAAGGGAAAACTCTGCCGCAAGGGGGCGGTGAAGAATAATGGCGTATCCTTTTTTTAAAAAACTGGCGGGAATGTTGGGATTTGGCAGTTTTGTCAAAGACTGGGACACCGTCAGGGCTTTGATGGACGCCGAAAACGACGCGCTGGCGCTGTACGCCCCCGACGAATCGATCGTGTACGTCAACGCCGAGGGCAAAAACTTTTTCAAGGCGCCGACGCCCCTGCAATCCGTGCTGGACCGCGTTTTGGACGACGAATCCAACCGTCTGGCGCTGGCGAAGCTGGAAGCGGCGGCGAAAAACAACGCCGAAACGTCCGTCGAACTGCTGATGCGTCCCGCTTCGGGCGACGACGATTTTTGGGAATGGCGCCACATTTCGATCAAACGGCTGGACGTCGGCGCGCTGTGGCGCGTCGCCGACATGACCGCGGCGCGCGCCCTGGACGCCGTCCGCCGGCAGGAAACCCGCGAACTGGCGGAGTTTCTGGACATCTTGCCGATCGGGCTTTACCAGATCGACGCGGGCGGCGTGATCCGGTTCGTCAACAGGCGGCTGTGCGACTGGCTGGGCTATTCCGATCCCGCCGAACTGAACGGCGAAAAGCTGACGGGCATTCTGGCGGGCGGGCGCGCGCCTGAACTGGACGGTTTCTGGCACGGCGAACTGACGTTCCGCACGCAGACGGGGGCTATTTTCACGGCTTTTGTCAGCCACGCCGTCTATGACGACAACGGCGAAACGATGCTGCGCGCGTCCGTCGTGCGCGACGTGACCGGACGCGGCGACGGCGACGCCGGAAACAAAGAGGCGGAAATCGGCTTTTCCCGCCTGTTCGCCGAAGCGCCCGTCGGCATTGCTTTTCTGGACAGGGACGGCGTCGTGACGGAAGCAAACTCCTCCTTGTTTCAAATGCTCGAACGCCCGCGCGACGAGGTCGTCGGAACAAGCGTCGGCGAATGCCTCGTCCCCGCCGAATGGGCGGATTTAAAGGATAAAATGGCAAAGCTGGTCACCGCGCGCATGACCCGCGTTTCCGCCGAAGTCAAGCTGAACACCAAACGGGAAAAAATCGCCGCCGTCTATGTCACGCCCATGACGGAAGAGGACGAGGACGGATCGCCAGAGGTTTTCGGATTCATCGCGCATTTTATCGACAACACGGAACGCCGCGCGCTGTCCGACCAGTTGTCGCAGGCGCAGAAAATGCAGGCGGTCGGTCAGCTGGCGGGCGGCATCGCGCACGATTTCAACAACCTGCTGACCGCGATCATCGGGTCGACGGAACTGCTGCTGCAAACCCACCCGCCGACCGATCCCGCTTTCGAAGAACTGAACAACGTGCATTACAGCGCGACCCGCGCCGCCAGTCTGGTCGGTCAGCTGCTGTCGTATTCCAGAAAACAGCCCCTGCGTCCGCAATACATGGACGTGACGGATCTGTTCGCCGAATTGCAGCACATGCTGAAACGTCTGCTCAGCGGCGAAAAGACGACCGCCCCCGTTTCGGTGCGGATCGAAAACGGGCGCAATCTGGGCTATATCCGCGTCGACAAGACGAAGTTCATTCAGGTCGTCGTCAATCTGGCGATGAACGCGCGCGACGCGATGCCCGACGGCGGGACGTTCACGATTTCGACACGTTCGGTCAGGCTGACGGGCGGGCAGTACGTCGGTTCGGAAATCGCCGCCGGCGGCGATTACGTCGTGATCGACGCGGCGGACACGGGGTGCGGCATCAGCGACGAAAACATGAAGCGCATTTTCGAACCGTTCTTTTCGACCAAGACGGGCGGCGTCGATTCGGGGTCCGGGCTGGGGCTGTCGATGGTGTACGGCAACATGCGCCAGTCGGACGGCTACGTTTCCGTCAAAAGCGCGGTGGGCGCCGGAACGACGTTCAGCCTTTATCTGCCGCGCTATTCCGCGGAAGAGGTGCGCCGCCGCGCCGAAGACGAACGCGAAAACGCCGTTTCGTCCGATTTCGACCGTCAGACGGTGTCCCGGCTGGTGCGCGTCAAGCCGAACGCCCCGAAGACGGGCGAACAGTTGCAGTTTTTCTTCGCCGAAGACAAGCCGTCCCTGCCGCCGCCCCTGCTGCCGTCCGACGATTTGAGCGGCACGGGGACGATTCTGCTGGTCGAAGACGAAGACGGCGTCCGCCTGATCACGCGCAAGGCTTTGACGGCGCGGGGCTACACGGTCATCGAAACCGCCAGCGCCGAAGAGGCTTTGGAAAAAATCGAAGACGGCGCGGCGTTCGATTTGCTGATCACGGACATGGTCATGCCGGGCATGGACGGCGTCGGTTTGGCGAAAACCTTGCGCGAAAAAGGGATTTACAGTAAAATTCTGCTGGTTTCCGGTTTTTCGGAGGAAGCCGCCCGCGGCGAAATCAAAGCGATGCCCGACTTTTATTTCCTGTCAAAGCCGTTCAGCTTGAAAGATTTGGGCGAAAAAGTAAAACAGGTCATGGGGGAAAAATGAACGATTATTTCTTTGACGTCGACGCCGTCGCCGCGCTGATCAAACGGGCGGGACGGGCGGTCATGGACGTGTACGCGCAGGACTTCGCCGTTTATGAAAAGGACGACGCGTCCCCCGTGACCGAAGCCGACATGGGCGCGGAAAAAATCATTTTCGACGGACTGCGCGCGTTGACGCCGGACGTCCCCGTCGTCGGCGAGGAACACACCGCCGCGGGCGAAACGGCGGATCTGACGCGGGAATATTTCTGGCTGGTTGATCCCGTCGACGGCACGGCGGACTTTGTGAAAAAAAACGGCGAATTTACCGTCAACATCGCTTTGATCAAAGGCGATTCGCCCGTGTTCGGCGCGGTTCTCGCCCCCGTTTCGGAAACGCTGTTTTACACGGCGTCGCCGACGCGCGCCGTGATGGAAAAGGACGGAAAGACAAGCGTTTTGAAAACGCGCGCCGTTCCCGCTGCGGGATATTCCGTTTTGAACAGCCGCACGCATTGCGACGAAACGGTCGTCGCGCGAATGCTGGCGGGATTGAAAATCGCGGACGGAAAGCCGTGCGGCAGTTCGCTGAAATTCTGCCTGATCGCGGCGGGGCAGGCGGACGTCTACCCCTGTTCCCACCGCACAAAGGAATGGGACACGGCGGCGGCGCACGCGGTTTTGCGCGCGGCGGGCGGCGAAGTGTACGACGCCGTGAACGACGCCGTCCTGACGTACCGCAAACCCGAATTGAAAAATCCGCTGATTATCGCTTTTGGACAAAAGCGTTAGACAAATTTCTTGACGTCCGGCGGCGGGCGTGACATACTGACGAAAAACGAAAGGCGAAACCATGACCGATTACATTGCGCAAGAACCGAAGATTCCTTTTCAGATTCAGGCTTACACCGACGCGGGGCGCAACCGTTTCGCCCACCTGATCAACATGATCGCGGACCATTCCCCGACGGGGCGCGCCGTGCTGGAGGACGCCGCCAAAGCCGGCTACAAACTGCAGATGCAGGCGATGTCAGGCACGCAGGGCTTTGTGTGCGACGAAATGAAGACGGTCTTTCTCAGCACCTGCTACGACGACGACGTTTTGGTCGAAACGCTGGCGCACGAATGCCGCCACGTCCAGCAAAGCATGAAGGGAATGCCCGACAATTTCCATGAATTTGTTATTCGCGACGCCGTCAAGGTCAACCGCGCGATCGAAGCCGATGCCGAAGTGATCGGGGCGTCCGTTTGCTATGAAATCATGAAAAACGGCGGCAACGACGCGCCGTTGAAGGCGTTGGAAAAAAAAGTCCCTAAAATCGTCAACGGCATGATGGTGGAAGTCAAAGGCGATGAAAAGGTTGCTTCGCCGGAAATGATGCGCGGCGCGTTCGACGGGTGGTTCAAAAACAAACCCATTATGGATATTTATGAAAAATCCGTCATTTTCAACGACTGTCTGGGCAATTCCATGCGCGATTACCGCGATTCCAAACGGACGGATTTCTTTAAGCGCGAAATGAGTTCGTCGGAAATCGTCAACATGGTCTGCCATGATTCCGCCGGCGAATGCTATTGGTCAACCAATCCCGACGTGTTGGAGGAACCCGCCCGTCTGCGGGTCGCCGAAAGCACGATCGCTTTCGCCAAATCCGTCAACGAAGGTCGTGCGGAGGACGGATTGAACGTCGACACGTCCTATCGCGGTCTGTACGCCTACGGTCAGCCTTTGCCCGCGCCCGCGAAAACGGCGGAACAGCCGAAAAAAGCGGATAAATCCGCGGTGTTCAATGCGATTATGGCGCGGCGCAAACTGTCGCGTTGATTCCTTTTTTGAAAAAATGTTTCCTGTTTGTTCTTTTTCGCTTGAACGCAAGAACAAACGTGGTACATTTTACGGTGTTGCTCTTGACGTGATTTTATGGGATAAAGAGACACCGTGTTATGGAACAAACCGTTTTACATTTAGTGGACAAGGATACGATGGATAAAGAAAAAGCATTGGCTGCCGCTCTCAGTCAAATCGAACGCGCTTTCGGCAAAGGGTCGATCATGCGTCTGGGGCAAAGTGAAAACGCCGTTGAAATTCCCGCGATTTCGACGGGGTCTTTGGGTCTGGACATCGCTTTGGGGATCGGCGGTCTGCCCCGCGGTCGAATCGTCGAAGTGTACGGACCCGAAAGTTCTGGCAAAACGACGCTGGCGCAGCACGTCGTCGCGCAGGCGCAAAAGGCGGGCGGCAAATGCGCCTACATCGACGCGGAACACGCGCTGGATCCGATTTACGCCAAAAAATTGGGCGTCGACATCGACAATCTGCTGATTTCCCAGCCGGACACGGGCGAACAGGCGCTGGAAATCGCCGACACGCTGGTGCGGTCGGGCGCGATCGACGTGCTGGTCGTCGACTCTGTCGCGGCTTTGGTGCCGAAAGCCGAACTGGAGGGCGAAATGGGCGATTCCCACGTCGGTTTGCAGGCGCGCCTGATGTCGCAGGCTTTGCGCAAACTGACGGCGTCGGTGGCGCGGTCGAACACGCTGATCATCTTTATCAACCAGCTGCGCATGAAGATCGGCGTGATGTTCGGCAATCCCGAAACGACGACGGGCGGCAACGCGCTGAAATTCTACGCGTCGGTGCGCATCGAAATCCGCCGTGGCGCGCAAATCAAGGACAAGGACGAAACCATCGGCAACAACACGACGGTCAAAATCGTGAAAAACAAAGTCGCCCCTCCGTTCAGAACGGTCGAATTCGACATCATCTACGGCGAAGGCATTTCCAAAACGGGCGAGCTGATCGACTTGGGCATCAAAGCGGGATTGATCGAAAAATCCGGCGCGTGGATGTCGTACAAGGGCGAACGCTGGCAGGGTCGTGAAAACGCGCGCGCCTTCCTGCGCGCCAATCCCGCGGTCGCCGACGAAATCGAACAGCAGATCCGCGCCAAGGCGGGGTTGCTGTCCCAGCAGATGATCGGCGACGAAATTCCCGCGGACGACGAAAAATAACCGCGCGACCGCGATTGAAGCAAAGAGGGGGATTGCCGTCCCCCTTTTTTCGTGTCCGCTTCGTCCGCAAAATCTGTGACGGCGATTGAAAAAAAACTTTCATCATATGGGCGAAAGTGCTAAAAAAGACAGACTGGTTGTATTGCGGCGAAGGAGGGCGGCAATGTTTGTTTCTGCCGATTTGACAAAACCCGTCGACGGCGCGGCTGGCGCCGCCGGCGAAAACGCGGAGTACGATCCGCTGTATATGGAACTGGAATCCTTCTCTTCCGCCGAAGACAAAGACCCCGATTACCGCAAGCTGGAAAAAAGCTGTCTGGAACTGTGGAAAAAGACGCGCGACCTGCGCGTCGCCGCGTATCTGTGCGTCGCGGAAACGGAACTGAACGGGCTCGCCGGACTGGCGGACGGGCTGGCGGTCGTGCGGTGGCTGGTCGACGAAATGTGGGCGGATTTCTATCCGCGGCTGGATCCCGACGACGACAACGACCCGCTGGAACGGCTGAACATTCTGGCGATGCTGTCGCCCGAACCCGGCGCGTTCAACGATCCGGTCATGTTTCTGTCGCGTCTGCGGCAGGTAAAGCTGTTGCCCTCTTTGCCGTACACGATGCGCGACGCGATGATCGCCAACGGCGAGCTGGAAAGCGACCGGAGCGTCGATCCGAAGCTGATTGCGGCGGAAATGATGGGGCGTCCGATCGACGAAATCAAAGCGCAGGCGGATCTGGTCGCGAAAATCGACGGCGAAGTGTCGGCGCTGTGCGCGGGCATGGACGAAAAAATGCGGGGCGCGTATTTTCTGAACATGTCGTCTTTGCAAAAGGAACTGAAACGTTTTTCGACGTTTTACCAAAAACATCTGGACTCGTTCGGCTCCGCCGGCGACGCCGAGCCCGCGCCGTCCGACCCTGTCGGAGAACCGGCGGAAGCCGCCGCGCCCGTCGCCGTCAAAAGGGGCGGCGCGGTCGATCTCGGGTCTGTTCGGGCGACCAGCAGGGCGGAGGCTTTGCTGCTGCTGAAAAAAGGAGCGGAATATTTCGAGGCGGAGGAACCGACCAGCCCCGTTCCGTATCTGGTCAAGCGCGCTTTGCGCCTGTCCGAAATGAATTTCATGGATTTGCTGGCGGACATCGCCCCCGACGCTTTGCCGCGCGGACGGGACATTCTGGGCGTCCGGCAGTCCGGCGAAGACGGCGAACAATTTTAACTGACAAGGTAGGAAGAAATGGCATCAAACAGTTCTCAAAAATTCATCGGCAAAAACCGCGCGCCGCGCGTTCAGGTCGAATACGACGTCGAATTGTACGGCGCGGAAAAAAAGGTCAACCTGCCCTTTGTCATGGGCGTGATGTCCGATTTGTCCGGCAAGCCCGCCGAACCCCTGCCCAAACTGGAAGACCGCAAAATGGTCGAAATCGACGCGGACAACTTTGACGACCGTTTGAAAAGCATGAAGCCGCGCGTCGCGTTCAACGTGCCGAACGTGATGACGGGCGAAGGCAATCTGGCTGTCGACATGACGTTTGAAAGCATGGACGACTTTTCCCCCGCCGCCGTCGCCGAAAAGGTCGACGGACTGAAACAGCTGTTGGACGCCCGCCGCCAGCTGGCGAACCTGCTCAGCTACATGGACGGCAAGTCCGGCGCGGAGGAGCTGCTGAACAAGATTTTGGAGGACCCCGCCCTGCTCAAAGCCCTGTCGCAAAAGGCGAAGGAAAAAGAACCGGAAACGGTCAAACCCGCCGAAAAACCGGCTGAATAACCGATTTAAGGAAAGTTGATTGTCATGACGAACGAAACGCAAAAAATCGATTCTCTCAGTGCCGAAACGCTGGAAATGTCCGACTTTGAAAAACTGTTGAATCAGGAATTCAAGCCCAAATCGCAGGAAGCCGACGCCGCCGTTCAAAGCGCGGTCAAAACGCTGGTCGGTCAGGCTTTGGAAAACACGGCGCTGGTTTCCGACAATTCGATCAAAACGATCGAAGGCATCATCGCCGAACTGGACAAGAAACTGTCCGAACAGGTCAACCGGATCATTCACCACCCCGATTTCCAGAAACTGGAAGGGGCTTGGCGCGGGCTGAGCTATCTGGTCAACAACACGCAAACCGGCGAAACGCTGAAAATCCGCGTTTTGAACGCGTCCAAGCAGGACGTCGCCAAATGTCTGAAAAAATACAAAGGCACGGCGTGGGATCAAAGCCCCCTGTTTAAAAAGCTGTACGAAGACGAATACGGCACGGCGGGCGGCGAACCCTACGGTTGTCTGATCGGCGACTATTATTTCAACCACAGCGCGCCGGATCTGGAAATTTTGAAAGGCATGGCGCAGATCGCCTCCGCGTCGCACATGCCGTTCATCGCCGCCGCCGATCCGTCCGTCATGAACATGGATTCGTGGCAGGAACTGGCGAATCCGCGCGACATTTCCAAAATCTTTTCGACGCCGGAATACGCCGCGTGGCGCGGTTTCCGCGAATCCGAAGACAGCCGCTACATCGCTTTGACGATGCCGCGCGTCCTCAGCCGCATGCCCTACGGCGCGAAAACCAATCCGGTCGAGGATTTCAATTTCGAAGAAGACACCGGCGCGGGCGCCAGCGACAAATACAACTGGATGAACGCCGCCTACGCGATGGGGGCGAACATCAACCGGTCGTTCGCGACCTACGGGTGGTGCGCGAACATTCGCGGCGTCGAATCCGGCGGTGCGGTCGAAGGGCTGCCGACGCACACGTTCCCGACCGACGACGGCGGCGTGGCGATGAAATGCCCGACCGAGGTCGCGATCACCGACCGGCGCGAAGCCGAATTGTCGGCGAACGGCTTTTTGCCGCTGATTCACTGGAAAAACACGGATTACGCGGTGTTTCTGGGCGGTCAGACGGTCAACAAGCCCAAAGAATACGATTCCCCCGACGCGACGGCGAACGCGGCGCTGTCCGCGCGTCTGCCGTACATTTTCGCGACCAGCCGTTTCGCGCATTATCTGAAATGCATCGTGCGCGACAAAATCGGTTCGTTCAAGGAACGCGAAGACATGCAGCGCTGGCTGAGCGACTGGATCGCGAACTACGTCACCAGCGATCCGAACGCGTCCGAAGAGATCAAAGCCAAATATCCTTTGGCGGAAGCGAAAGTCGAGGTCGATCCCGTCGAGGGACAGCCCGGGTACTATTCGGCTAAATTCTTCCTGCGCCCCCATTATCAGCTGGAAGGATTGACGACGTCGCTGCGTCTGGTCACGAAAGTGCCCAGCGGCGCGAAATAAAAAAACAGATGTAACCTGAGAGGAGCGAAAAAACATGGCTACGGATTTTTTCTTGAAAATTGAAGGCATTGACGGCGAATCCAACGACAAGGGACACGCCAAATGGATCGAAGTGACGGCGTTCGATCACGGCGCCCAGCAGAACGTGATGGCGGGACGCGGCGTCGACGTCGCCGGACGCGGTCAGTTCATACCGTTCAAATTCACGCACGCCGTCGACAAGGCGACGCCGAAACTGCAACAGTATTGCATGACCGGTCAGAAAATCGCCAAAGTCGCCTTCGCGTACTGCCGCGCGATTGCCGGCATGCAGACGCCCGTGTACGAAATCGCGATGGAAAACGTCAAAATCGCCCGCGCCGAAGTGAAAACCGTTGAAATAGACGGCGTTTCCCAGCCGGTGGAAGAAGTCGAAATGGTAGCCGGAAAGATGTCGTGGAAAGTCACGCCGATCAAGCCCGACAACACCAAAGACGGCGCAATCGAAGCGGCTTTCGACCAGATCGCCAATGCGTGACGCGTTTGCGGGGAAAGCCGTTAAGCCGGCTTTCCCCGTTTCTTTCGGAGGACGGGAATGGACAACGCCGGTAAAACAAAGGACGACGCCAAATACTGGCCGTGCCTGTTGCGGCGGCTGACCGATTTTTCTCCGGAGGAAAAAAAAGAGGCTTTGAACGCCGGAATCACGTTCAAACAGCTGAAAAAGGATATTTTTGAAAATATCGAGATGATTCTGAATTCGCGTTCCCACCCGCAGGGGGCGGAGCTGGAAAAGTATCCCGAATTGCAAAATTCCGTGCTGAATTTCGGTCTGCCCGACTTTTGCGGCAGAGTCTGTTCCCGCAACGAACGGGAGCAAATCAGGGAACACGTTTTGAATCAGCTGCGGTGGTTCGAACCGCGGCTGGCGGCGGATTCGGTGTCCGTCGAACTGCGCGACGACGCGACCGCGCCGAATTCCGTTCTGGAATTTCAGATTCAGGGACGGATCGAAGTCGGCGAATTGAACGAGGAAATCGTTTTCATCTCAAAGCTTGACTTGGAAACGGGGGCTTCGATATTGAAAAACACGCAGGAGTGAGGACGGCAATGGATTTTCTGGACTATTATCGCGAAAATCTGGGGTATCTGCGAACGCTGGGCGCGGAATTCGCCGCCGAGTTTCCGAAAATCGCCGCCCGTCTGGACCTGTCGTCCTTTGAATGTCAGGATCCGTACGTCGAACGCTTGCTGGAAGGCACGGCTTTTCTGGCGGCGCGCGTTCAGAAAAAACAGGACGACGGCTACCTGCGTCTGCTGGAATCCGTTTTAAACTCCGTCGCGCCCGATGCTTTGCAGCCGGTCGTTTCCGGCGCGGTCGTCGAAATGCAGCCGGATCCGGCTGCCGACGGTGTGAAAAAAGGCGAAGGCCTGCCCGCGGGAACGACGTTCGACGCGCAGGTCGGAACGGTGAACACGCCGTGCCGTTTTTCGACGGTCTGGGACGCGCCGCTGACGCCCGTCGTTTTGGCGGACGCGCGATACGTCACGCGCGACATGGCTGAATTTAAAATCGACGCGTCCTATCCGGCGGCGCTGTATTTGCGTCTGACGCTGCCGAACGGGCGCAAATTCGGCGACATCGCGGTTTCCGATCTGCCGCTGTTTTTGAATTTGCCGGAATCGACCGCGTCCGTTTTGACGCGTCAGCTTATGCTGGACGTCGACCGGATCAGCCTGTCCGAAAACGGCGAAGATTTCGAACCGTGCGGCGGCGTCCGGTTTGAAATGCCGGTTTTGTCGAACGGAACGCTGTTTTCCGACGCCAAGGGAAACTTGAACGGTTTGCGCGTCTGGCAGAATTTTTTGACCTATCCCGCTTTTTTCAAATTCGTTTTTATGAAAGGGCTGGGAACGGTTTTGAAAAAGAATGCCGAAACGGTAGACATTCTGATCGGGTTTAAACGCCGCGAACCGGAATTGGTCAACGAAATCGATTCGTCCGCCGTGAAGCTGAACTGCGCGCCGGTGGTGAACCTGTTTAAAAAACGGTCCGACAGGGCTTTTCTGGACAAGGAAAACTATGAATTTCACATCGTTCCGGAACGCACGTCCACCCGCGATTACGAAGTGTACAGCGTCCGTCGTTTGGAATTTTTCAACGAAAAAAACGAAACGATGTTTTCGGCGGCGAACTTTTACGACGAGGATCTGTCCGGAAATTCGGGCAACAAACGCAACTTTTTCAGCGTTCACCGCCGCCGCAGTCTGTTTGATCAAAAAGCGCGGCAGCGCAGTTCCTACACGGGAACGGACGTTTTCGTCAGCGTTTCCGGACAGGACGCGAACACGGTCGAAGCGACGCAGTTTTGCGCCGATCTGGTTTGCACGAACAGGGATTTGCCGCTGCTTTTGTCGAACAAATCGGCATTGACCTGTTCGGACGCGTCCGTTTTGCACGCGTCGTTCGCCGTGATGCCGACGCGACCGGACTACCCGCTGATCGAACGGGGCGACACGACCGGCTGGGCGAAGGTCGGCCACGTCATTTTCAATCTGTCCGGCATGCTGTGGCAGGACGGGACGTTTCCGCTGGAAATGCTGAAAACGCTGTTGAAAGGCTACGTTTTGCGGTCGCCGGAGGAAATGGAAAGAATGCTGGAGGGAATCGTCGAACTGACCGGCGAGCCGACGACTTTCCGGTTTATCAAAAACGGAACGGTGTTTTTTGAAACGGGTTGGAAAATCCGTTTGGTTTTGAACGAACAGGCTTACGCCGGCATCGGTTTTTACACGTTTGCGACGGTGATGCGGGAAATCTTTTATTCGTTCACGCCGCTGAACGCGCTGTTGGAAGTGCAGCTGTTCACGCGGCAATCGGGGAAAATCGCGGCATGGAAGACTCTGGAAAACTGATCAAACAGGCGTCCCGCCGTCTGCGTCAGGGAACGGGCGCGCCGGATTTTTTCGAACTGGTGCGGCGCATCGAACGCAACCGGACGGATTTTCCGCGTTTGGGCAAAGCCGTCCGCCCCGCGCAGGAAAACGTGCGTTTCGGTCAAATGCCGTACCTGCGTTTCCCCGCGACGGAGATCGCCGAAATCACGCCGTCGGCGGGCGACGTCGAAGCGTTGATCATCACGTATTTTTTCGGCTTGCTGGGGGTGAACGGTCCCATGCCGCTGGAATTTACGAACTATGTTTTCCAGCGGTCGCACAATTACTACGATCAAAGCTGGCGGCGTTTTCTGGACATCGTTCACCACCGTTTCGCGACGCTGTTTTACAGGGCGTGGGCGATGAACGAGCAGGCGGTCAGTTTCGACCGTCCGGACGACGATCCGGTCACGGACATCGTTCGCGCTTTGGCGGGGACGCCGCCCGACATGCCGACCGCAAACGCGGACATGCCCTATCTGACCGCGAACCACGCCAGCCATTTCGGATCCGCCGTCAAAAGCCGTTCGTCGCTGGAAGCGATTCTGCGCGGCGTTTTGAAAATCGATTTGAAAATCCGCGACCACGTTACGGCGTCCTACGACATTCCGGCGGAAGCGCGGTGCCAGCTGGGCAACCGCGACACGGCCGTCGTCGGCAGAAACATGCAGCTGGGGCGCGCTTATCTGAGCTCGACCCGCGAATTTGAAATTCTGATCGGTCCCGTTTCCTTTGCGGAATGCCGCAAATGGCTGCCGGGGGCGGACGGTTTCGACCGGATCGGTCGCGTCGTCATGCGTTATCTGGACAAACCGCTGGATTATACGATAAAATTCACGATCGACGGGGACACCGTTCCTTTGGCGGCGCTGGGCGATCCGGCGTCGGCGCGCTTGGGGCGCGGGTGCTGGCTGGGGCGTTCGCGCGACCGCGAAAAGGACATGACTTTAACCATCGGGGCTTCCCGCCTGAACAAAAAGCGGCACAAAGCTTCGTTTCAACAGAAAGGAATCCGTTTATGAGCAAACTGAAACGCGTGCAGCTGTTTTCGAAATTGGACGCCGCGGCTTACAAAGCGTTGGAAAGCGCGACGATTTTATGCAAAACGCGCGGCAATCCCTATGTTGAATTGGCGCATTGGGTCAACCAGATTTTGATGGGCGAAAACAACGATTTTCACGCGATCGTGCGGTATTTTTCCCTGGATCAGGCGCGGCTGGCGAAGGATATGACCAAAGCGCTGGACGCTTTGCCGCGCGGGGCGGGGTCGGTCGCGGACTTTTCCGGTTCGATCGAAATCGCCGTCAGGGAAGCGTGGCTGACGACGTCGCTGGCGTTCAAGGAAAACGCCATTCGCACGGGGCATTTGATGTGCGCGATGAAACAGACGCCGGAACTGGCGCGCGTTCTGCATGAAATGAGCGGCGAGTTCATTCGCGTCAACGGCGATCTGCTGGCGGAAAAGTTCGGCGAAATCGTCGCGAAATCGTCCGAAACGTCCGTTTCGGCGGAGACGCCCGCGGTCGCCGGAGAATCCTCCCCCGCCGCGATGGGGGGGACGCAAGCCCTCGACCTGTACACGGTCGACATGACGGCTCAGGCGAAAGACGGCAAGTCCGACCCCGTCGTCGGGCGCGACGCGGAAATCCGCAAAATCATCGACATTTTAATGCGCCGCCGTCAGAACAACCCGATTTTGACGGGCGACGCGGGGGTCGGCAAAACCGCCGTGGTCGAAGGGTTCGCCCAGCGATTGGCGGCGGGCGACGTTCCCGATTGTCTGAAAGGAACGGTTCTGCGTTCGCTGGACATGGGGCTGTTGCAGGCGGGCGCGAGCATGAAAGGCGAATTTGAAAACCGCCTGAAACAGGTGATCGAGGAAGTGCAGGCGTCCGAAACGCCGATCATTCTGTTCATCGACGAAGCGCACACGCTGATCGGCGCGGGCGGCGCGGCGGGGCAGAACGACGCGGCGAATTTGCTGAAACCGGCTTTGGCGCGCGGGAAACTGCGCTGCATCGCGGCGACGACGTGGTCGGAATACGTCAAATATTTTGAAAAAGACCCCGCTTTGACCCGCCGTTTCCAAAACATTCTGGTGGACGAACCCGACGACGACAAGGCGACGCAGATGATGCGCGGCATGATCAAGGCGTTGGAAAAACATCACAACGTCGTCGTGTCGGACGAGGCGCTGTCCGCCGCCGTCAAGCTGTCGCGCCGCTACATTCCCGCGCGCCAGCTGCCCGACAAGGCGGTCAGCATTCTGGACACGGCGTGCGCGCGCGTCGCCCTCAGCCAGAATTCCGATCCCGCCGAACTGGAATTTTGCAAACGCAAGATTTCGGCGCTGGAATTGGAAAAGGACATTCTGAACCGCGAAGAAAAATCCGGTTGCGACCACGCCGAAAAACTGGCGGAACTGGACGCCGAACTGAAAAAGCAAAACGATAAAAAGCGGGCTTTGGAAGACCGTCTGGCAAAGGAAAAAGCCGTCGTCGCCGAATGCGCCGAACTGCGCGACGAATTGCGCGAAAAGGGCGAAACCGACGAAAAAATCCGCGCGGAACTGCTGGCGAAGCAAAAGGAATTGACGGAATTGCAGGGCGACGACCCGCTGGTTCTGCCTTTGGTCGACACGCAGGCTGTTTCGACGATCGTTTCCGAATGGACGGGGATTCCCTTGGGGCGCATGGTCAAGAACGAAATCCAGTCCGTTTTGAATTTGGGCGAAGAGATGAACAAACGCGTCATCGGTCAGAAACACGGGCTTGATTTGATCGCCAAACGCGTGATGACGGCGCGCGCGTCGCTGGCGGATCCGAACCGCCCGATCGCCGTGATCATGCTGGCGGGTCCCAGCGGCGTGGGCAAAACCGAAACCGCTTTGGCGCTGGCGGAACAGATGTACGGCAGCGAACAGAACATCGTCACGATCAACATGAGCGAATTTCAGGAATCGCACACGGTTTCGACGCTGAAAGGCGCGCCTCCGGGCTATGTCGGCTACGGCGAGGGCGGCGTTCTGACCGAAGCCGTGCGCCGCAAACCGTACAGCGTCGTTTTGCTGGACGAGGTTGAAAAGGCTCACCCCGACGTGCACGAAATCTTTTTCCAAGTGTTCGACAAGGGACAAATGGAAGACGGCGCGGGGCGTCTGGTGAATTTCCGCAACACGATCATTTTGCTGACGACGAACGTCGGCGACGACGCGATTTGCGATTTGTGCGAAGACGAGGACAACCTGCCCGACATGACCGTGCTGGAAAAAGCCGTCCGTCCCGCGATGATGAAAGTCTTTCCGGCGGCTTTGCTGGGACGCATTTCGATCGTGCCGTACTATCCGCTGGGCAAAAAGGCGCTGTACAAAATCATCGATCTGAAACTGGCGAAAGTTCAAAAACGCGTCAAGGAAAACTACAAAGCCGAACTGGTTTATACGGACGCGGTGCGCGACGAAATCATACGCCGGTGCAACAACGTGGCGTCCGGCGCGCGTTTGATCGACGCGATCGTCAACAACGACCTGCTGCCCGAAATCAGCGCGGAATTTCTGCGCAACACGATGGAGGGGCACGTTTTGAAAAAGGCGACGATCGACGCCGAAAACGAAAAATTCGTCTATGCCTTTGAAAACAAGGAGGAATAAGCCATGCCGACACCGGTGGCGACGATCGCCAACCTGACCGCGACGGGGGACGTCATTCTGGGACCCGGCGGCGTCACGACGATGGTCAAGGGACTGCCCGTCGCCTGTATGGGCGACGCGGTGGCGGGACCGATGTGCGTCGGCGTCGTAACCATGACGACGGCGGTCAACAAACTGGCGAAAGGACGTCCGATCGCCAATATGGGCGCGGTCGTTTCGGGCAGCTGTCCCGCCGCCATGGGCGCGCCGGTCGCGACGCCCGTGACGGTTTGTCCGAACGTGAACGAAATAGTGTGAAGGGGTAAGGATTGATGGTCGCGATCGCCAACGAAACGCTGTCTTTGAAGTTTCCGAAGGGGAAGTTCGACGATTTCTATCTGTACGATTTGACGGTGACGGAGGGCATTTCCGAACTTTACCGCGCCGACGCGCTGGTTCTGTCGGAACGCCCGTACACGGTCGAACAGCTGAACGAAGCGCTGTCGCTGGAAGCGACCGTCACGATCGCCCAGCGTTTGGAAGACGGCAGGACAAAGCGGTCGCGCCGTCTGCACGGCGTCGTGACGGAAATCGAACACGACGGCGTTTTTTACAGTTCGGACAAAACGGACTGTTTCGCCTACCGTCTGACGATCGAACCGGAGCTGGCGGCGTTGCGCCATGTGGTGCGCAAGGTGTCGTACAACGGCAAAACGCCGTTGGACGTCGTTTCCGAACTGCTGGCGGACCGCGGTTTGACCGCGCGTTTCGTCGAAGACTACGTTTCCAAAAGACCGTTCGTTTCCGATTGCGTCTACAATCAGGAATCGTCCGACTTCGCGTTTTTGAAACGTCTGACGGCGATGTACGGGCTGAGCTTCGCGTTCAGGCACGCGAACGCGGACTCGGGACGGGCGGAGCTGTATTTTTCGTCGGGCGAGTGTTTTCCCGACAACGCGGAAATCGCCTATTCGGACGGTCGCGTCCCCGCCGCGACGGAAGAGTTCGATTTCCGTAAAAGCGACGAAAGCCGGAACCTGTGGCGCATGAAAAGCTTTTCGATGAAACGCCGGCAGGGAATCGACGGCGTCGCTTTGATCGAAACGTATCCCGATTCGAACGTCGGGTCGGACAAATGGAAAGCCGGCGCCGTCGGGGCGGGCGACCGCCGCCGCGTGTACACGCGCCATTTTCACAATTACGTCCGCGCGATTCCGCGGGACAAGGTGGACGCGGACGTCGATTTGATTTTGCGGGCGAAACTGCGCGCGTTTCAAATTGAACGGGACGTGTGGAAAGGATCGGCGGACAACTTGCTTTTGATGCCGTGCAAACTGTTCCGGCTGGCGCGTTTTTACGGCGGCGGAAACGCCGCGACGGTTTCGGGCATGGTGACGAAATCCGTTTTGCGCTGCCGCGCCGAATGGCCGCAGTCCATGACCATGCCGCCCGAAGCGCGCGGCGAAACCGGACGGATCGAAGTGACGTTCGAAGCGATGAACCGGTCCGATCCCGCGAACAGCCGTTTTTGTCCTTTTGTACCGGAGGAATAATCCATGAATCTGCGTGAAATGATCGTCACGGACGCCAACGGCAAGACCGGCGAAAAGACGGAAAACGACATCGCCGGATCGATATGTCCCGTTTTGACGGCGGACAGAAAAGAGGACATGTTCCACTTTTACGCCGTTTTGCAGAAAAATCCGGTCGCGCTGTCCCCCGTGCCGCAGGAAAAGCTGCCCGCCGTCGTCACGGTCGTGCGTCCGCTGGGCGGCGCGACGGAGGGGGCGGCGCGTTTTCCGCGCGTGGGGGAAAAGGTGCTTGTCGCCGTGAACGAAGACGGCGGGTGCTATTTGATGGGCTATCTGCCCGGCGAGGAAGCGCCGTTTTCCGGAAAGGACGAAAATCTGGCGGACACGCTGAAAACCAGACAGGGGCAGGTGTTGCGCTATAAAAAGACCGGCGACAACACGGCGAACGAAGACACGGACAAGGATTATTCCGAAATCGGGTTTTATTCCGAAACGACGGAATGGAAGGAAAAGGACGGCAAAGAAAACGCGAAGACCGATTCCGCGACGGGACTGCCTTTCGTCGACAAAATCAGGATCGCTTCGACGGGCGACGTTGAAACGAAAGCGCAGAATTACAACGAGGTGTCCGCTAAACGCATCGGCTTTTTCGCGGGCTACAACGACGACATCGACAGCCGCAAAGCCAAGCAGGCGGAGAATTTGAAAGCCGGAAAAACCGAAGCGGACAAGAACGCTTTCCCGGTGCTGCCGCAGGATCATTTGGACGAATCGCCGGCGTTTTTTTCGGGCGACATTCAAATGCGCGCCAAAAAACGCATCGTTTTAAAAGCCGAAGATTCCATTGAAATCATCGCGGGGCATTCCATCATAAAACTGGATTCGACGGGGATCGCGCTGATTTCCAGAAAAGCGTCCGTATCCGCCGTTAACGCGTGGGATTCGGCGATAACGGTTTCCAGCCGCGACGGACTGTCCATGTTCGGAACGAAAGTCGGCATCAGCGCGGCGTATAAATTCGCGCTGACGGACGGATTCGGCGGCGGGTGTTCAAGCTTCGGCGGCGTCATGCGCGTTTCGGGGTGCGACGTGCGCCTGAAATCGCTGTGCAAGGCGGCGTACACTTCGAACGCCGCGGCGACGGGGACGGCGTTCGCGTCGACGATCGCCTCCATGGGCATGGGAATGGACGAGGATTTGAACGGAACGGAAAGAAGCGCGTTTATAAACGCTTGGCCGTCTTATGTTTCTACCGGCGTCGGCGTGCTGGGAACGCTGATCAGCGTGAACTGGGGGTTCAACACGACGGCTCAGATCGACGACGCGGCGGGCGGCATGGTGGTTATCGCGGATTTCCTCATGACCGTTCTGGGGCTGGTCGTTTCCACGCTGGATTCGATGGTGCTGTCGTCGACCGCCAAGGAAAACGGCGGGCAGGCGGGATTGACGATGGCGGCGATGACCGTGGAGTACGGGCTGGTCATTCAAATCTTTTTCAGGCTGTACGCCAAAAACCACGAATGGCTGAACACGGCGACCTATTGGATGGATTTCAAGGGCGACACTTCCGAATGTTCGAAAAAATTCAGTCATTACACCAAAGGCGTCGTCGACGCGAAATCGCCCGTCGCGGGGCTGGAAACCCCGTTCTTTAAGAATTTGCTGGTAAAGTTCGGGTCGCAGGACACCGTGGCGATAAAAGCCGAGGTGATCGGCTTGCTCGCGCTGATCGGCGGCGCGGCGGCGGGGCTGGCTTTGGGGTACGAACACGTCGGCAACGTCGACGACCGCATTCGCAAGGAATTGGAGGCTTTGTAATTATGGAAATAGACGAAAACACGAAACAAGCCATTCAAAAAGTCGTCAGACCTTTGATCACGTCCGCGGTGGCGTTCGCCGCGGTCGGCGCGGTGACGGCGGCGGTTTCGAAAATGCTGGTCACGAACGTCAAGGAAAGCGGACTGACCGGCGACAAGGAAATGAAACCGACCGACGACGACATGACGGTCAGCAAGGTCGAAACGGCGGCGTCTGAAACCGAAGGCAAGCTTGCCAAAGACGGCGTCGCCGCGCAGGACGCCAGCGTCAAAGCCGCCGAAACCGAAGCCAAAGCCGCGACGGGCGAGGCGACGGCGGCGGAAACGGGCGCGCAGGCTTTGCGCACCAAGGCGGGCGCGTCCGACATCGAAGTCAAAGCGTTGAAAATGACATGAGGGTGAAATGAGCGATAATTTAAAATGGCTGAACAAACATTTCGTTTTACTGCGTCATTTGCTCGTGTCCGACGCGGTGGCGCGGGAAAACTATAAAATCCGCCCCGATTTGCGGGATTTGTTCGCGGGTGAAACGAACGCGGAAAACATGGTCTGGAAATTCGCGGACGTCGGTCGGTTCAAATGCGCCTGCGAACTGCTGGCGTATATTTCGCACCGCCGCGCCGCCGTGTGGTGGGTGTACAACTGCGTTTTGTCGCTGTACGCGGAACTGGCGGAAAATCCCGCCGCCGAACGCGACATCGCGGACATCGGGACGAAATTCGAACCGACCGTCCCCGATTTCGCCAAGGTCGAACCGCCGAAGGACGATCCGGAAACGATCGCCGCCTTTGAAGCCAAAGCCGCCGGCATGACGGCGGATTATCAAAAGGCGCGCGCCGCCTGCGATCCCGAAATGCTGAAACTGGTGGAAGACGGGCTTGAAATCGCTTTTCGCGAATTTGAAAAGGTGCACGGCGTCCACCCGATGAAACTGCTGGACATGGCTGCGGAAAAGCTGGCGGAAAATCCGCAGCCGATCGACGAAAACTCGCCGATTTTCAAAGCCGCCGAACAGTTGAAATCGAAATTGCAGACGGTCAGAAAGGAAACGGTCGACACGATCAAATCCGTCATTCCGCCCAAGGTGCCCGCGCATGAAAAACAACTGTCCGACGACGCGATGCAGGCGGTGTACCGCTGGATCGTTTCGCCCGACGAGGTCAATTCCAGAAAATGCCTGAACGTCGGCAACGAATGCCCCGACACGCCGGCGGGACTGCTGGCTTTGACGTCTTTTTGGGCGGGCGGCAACCTGATGCCCGACGGCGAACGGGTCGTGCAGACCCCCGCGGGACTGGCGGCGAACGGGTTGTGCCAGGTGTTGCTGATGTGCGCTTTGCACAAAGGCGGGACGAGAAAGCTGAAAGAACGCTACGAACACTATTTCGATTTGGGCGTTTCCGTGATGACGGGAGAGGACAACTGGGACGAAAGCGTCCGGATCGGGCTGGCGCCCCATTTGGAAGAGGATCTGGCGCGCAAACCCGAAACGTTTGAAAACAAACCCGCCGCCGCGCCGAAAACGACGGGATTCGTCCAGCGCGAGGAAAAGACCGTCCCGTCCTACCGCCGCTGGAAACCCGCCGCCGTGCGGAATGAAGATTGATTTTTGACAAGGATTTGAAAATGAAGAAACATTTTATCCGTTTGGTCGCTTTGCTGGCTTTTTCCGCCGCGTGTTCCGGCTGTTGCACGCGGTCGACCGTCGTCGCCGGACTGTCCCCGCGGCTGAAAGACTATTACGCGATCTATCCCAGCGTCGAACTGGACATCGCCGCCGTCACCGCCGCCGAGGCGGAGGATATCCGGTCTCAGACCGCCGAGGACTATTTCGCCGCCGGCAATCCGGTGCGCAGGGGCGTCGCGCCGTACACGCTGACTTTTTCGTCGGAAAAAACGGAACCGCAAACGATGAAACGCGGCGTCGACGCGTGGGACGCGTGGCTGGAAAAGAAACCCGAAAAGCTGGCGGTCGTCGCGAATTTGCCGCGCGGAACGGAAAAAATCGGCGGGCGCAAGGATCCGCGCGTGCTGATTTTGGATTTGGAAAACGCTTTTTTGTGGCCCGACACGCTGTATTTTGAAATCGTTCCCGGCGGCGTCGCGCGAATTTATAAAAAACCCGTCGATCCGGAAAGCGAAACGAAAAAATTGAAAGCCGGTCTGAAAAAGAGTAAATAGAAAAAACGCGAATAAGCAAAGGAAACGGATATGCGCTTTGAAGAAATTTTACATTGGAACGACGGTTTGTTTTTACAGCCGCATCATTTGCAGCGTTTGCAGCGCACTGCGTTTTTGTACGGGCGCGCGAACCGTTCGGTGTATATGCCGTATCCGTGCGGTCTGATCGATTTCGAGGTCGATTTGGAGGCGCTGGCGTCCGCGCGCGTTTTGGTGAAACGGTTTTCCGCCGTAATGCCCGACGGGGCGGAAATCAGCATGCCCGGAAACGCCGTCCTGCCGCCGCTGGATCTGACGAACACCGTCAAAGAACACCCCGAGGACATCACCGTCTTTCTCGCCGTCCCCCTGTGGTCCGAATTCGACGCCAATCTGGTCGAAGACGGCAAGACCGCCGCGAAGCGTCTGTATCTGACCCGCGAACATCAGGCGCGCGACGAAAACACGGGCGACAACGAAATCACGATCGTGACGCGCCAGATCAACGCCCGTCTGATCACGCAGTTCGACGACGCGGCGGACATGCAGCTGCTGCCGGTGCTGAAACTGACGTCGGTTTCCGACGAAGGCGCGGACAAAAAGCTGGCTGTCGACGAAAAATACGTTCCGCCGTTTCTGGTGCTGACAAAGGATTGCGCGCTGACCGGAATGGCGACGGATCTGGTCTACGAAACCCGCCGGTGCCGCGACAAGGTGCTGAACGATCTGACGGTGTCGCAGTTCAAACCCGAAACGTTTTCGGGCATCGACGCGTACAACGTCATGCAGTTGCGCGTTTTGAATCTGTACGAAAACCGGCTGTCGTCCCTGCTGACCCTGCCCAATCTGACGCCTTACGCGCTGTATTTGGAACTGCGGTCGTTTCTGGCTGAACTGATGGGCGTGCACCCGGTCAACGCGATCGGGGACGTTCAAAACTACGTTCATCAGGATTGCGCGCCGCAGTTCGTCGAACTGATCAACGACATTCGATCCCTGATTTCCGCGGAAGGCGGGGCGAGCTACATCCGGCTGGCTTTCGCGCCGGCGGCGGACGGGGATTGCCTGTACGCCGCCCTGACGGCGGACAACATCGTCAAAGCCGACGAATATTATCTGGCGGTGCATTGCGGCGCGGACGACCGCGCGGTCGTGTCGGCGCTGGAAAAGGGCGACACGTTCAAACTGATCAATCCGGCGGCGAAGCTGATGCGCGCCCGCGGGGTGAAGCTGACGGAAATGCGCTATCCGCCGCGTTTCCTGCCCGGTTTGAACAACACGCTGTGGTTCAAACTGCAACTGGACGAATCCCCCAGAACGTGGCAGGCGATCTGCGAAGAAAAGGGCGTGATCATCGACTGCGCGCGCGATCTGTTCCCGAATTTGGACGTCGCGCTGTTTTTGACGGTCGTCGGTAACAAGTAATTAAGGTGGGCTTTATGAACGATTTGGAAAAACTCTGCCGTCCCCTGCTGGGTTGCGTTTGCGACTATTGGCAGTACGCGAATGCCGGAAACCGACCGGACAAGGAAATCTTTCTGCGCCGGATCAACATGCTGCTGGCGGACGCCCGCGAAACTGCCGCGAAATCGCCCGCGCTGGAAAAGGAGTTCGCCCGCGTCGAACGCCCGCTGATTTTCTTCGTCGACTATATGGTCAAGGAGGGAAATTTCCCGTTCAGCGGCGAATGGCGCGAACTGGCGCGCGACTATAACGAACTGTCGGGGGACGAAAAGTTTTTCGATTTGCTGACCGAAGCGCTGGACGATCCGGATTCCGGCGATTTGCTGGAAGTGTTCTACACGATGATCGGATTGGGGTTCGACGGCATTTACCGCGGCAATCCCGAATACGTCGAACGGCGCATGAAAGTGTGCGCGTCGCGCTTTTCCCGATCGAAATTCGACGTGTCGGACGAAACGATCACGCCGATTGACGTCGAAAATCTGAAAACCGCCCACGCGCAAAAAACAAACCCCTTTAAAACGGTAAAGTGCGCGATGATCGCGTGCGCGGCGTTCATGATATTCGCTTTCGCCGTGAACATGTCCGCGTTTTTGAACGCGACCGACGAATTCCGCCGCACTCTGTTCGTCGCGGCGCAAAGCTCCATTCCCCAGACGTACCGCAAACCTTCGACGTTCAAAGCCGTATCGCCGGCGTCGGACGTTTCCCTGCAAAAAACGGAGTGACCCGCAATGAACAATTCGATGAAAATGATGAACAACTCCGTTTTGGAAACGGGCGGCGGCGCGCCCGCGGGACTGTACTGGGTCGTCGGGGCTTTGGTCGTTCTCGCCGTCTTTTTCTTCATCGTTTTGCCGCTGGCGCGCAAATACGGCAGAAAACGGTTGAAAGTCAAGGAAACAAAGGAAATCAAAAACGATTTGATGATCTGGCATCATTTGGCTCAGCTGGTGCGCGGCGGCAGCGAACACCAAAAAGCCAAACAAAAGCTGTCCGACCAGATCGTCAAAATCAACACGCTTTTCAGACAGGGGTTGCGCCTGTTGAAAATGCACAGCCGGAATCTGTACGAACAGCCGTGGTTCATGATCGTCGGCGAACCGATGTCGGGCAAATCCTCGCTGTTGCGCAACAGCGAACTGGAAATGGTCGCCTCCGTTGAAGAGGAAACCGCCGAAAACGGCGAAATCAAAAGCCAGCCGTTCCGTTTGTGGCTGGGGGCGAAATCCGTCGTCTGCGACGTCAACGGACACGTTTTTTTCGACCGCTGGCTGAACGGCAGCAGCGCCGAATGGAACCACATCGCCCGATTGTTGCGCCGCAAGCGGTTTAAAAAGCCTTTGGACGGTGTGATCGTGACCGTTCCGGCGGACGCTTTGCTGGCGGACGACGAAGCCCTGTCCCAGCAAAAAGCCGTTTTGATGACGACCGAAATCGGTCAGTTGCTGCACACGGTCGGAATGCGTCTGCCGTGTTACGTCGTCATTACGAAAACCGACATGGTCGACGGTTTCGACGAATACGTCATGAGCGTCAACGACGATTTGCGTTCGCAGATTTTCGGGTGGGTCAACGATTCTCCGACGGCGGCGTACAGCGCGGAATCGTTCAAAAAATTCTGGGACGGATTGATCGAACGTCTGCGCGCAGGATGCGAAAAAAGCATGCTGTCGCGCAATGTGGCGACAAAGCTGTCGGCGCTGGACAGCCGCACGGAAATCACGGGAAAGATTTATCTGTTTCCCGAAAACTTCGCGAAGCTGTATCAGAATCTTTCCGTTTATTTACGCGCCCTGTTCGGCGAAGGCAATTTCCACGGGGCGGACAATGCCGTGCTGGAAGGCGTGTTCTTCACGTCCGCCAAAAGCGGCGATGTCACGCTCAGCCCGTCTTACGCGCAGTTGTGCAACCGACCGGTCGAAGAGGCGCCGATCCCGCACGAATCCAAAAACGGATCGCGTCCGTACTTTATCCGCGAATTGTTGCGAAAGATTGTTTTCCGCGTTTCGCCGGACGCCTGCTTTACCAAAAAAGAGCAGGTCAAGCGCAACATTCCGAAATACCTGCTGTGCCTGTCGATGGTCGCTCTCGGAACGATTTGGCTGTCTGCGGCGCGTTTCAAAGCGGCGAAGTTGGAAACCCAGCTCGGTTCGTCGACGGAATATTACGCGTCCCTGACGTCTTTGCTGCAAAGGGGCGGGCTGTTCGATTCGCCGCTGATCAAAAAAACGGACGACGGTCGCTACGTTCTGGACAACGATCCCGTCAAAGGCGAGGCGGCTTCGCGCTTGCAGCTGTTTTTCGAAGCGTATTCCGAACGCGAAACGGAAAACGTCGCGCCGTTCGGTTTCAAAACGGCGAGCCTGTTTGTCTTCGGTCGCGACAAGGATATGGGATACGACGACAAAGCGTTCATTTTCAACCAGATGCAGGCGATCATGGTGCGCATGCCCGTTATCAAAAGCACGGGCGACAAAATCATCGCGCAGGGCGAAAACGCCGAACTGACGTCCAATAAACGCGAGGTCATCGCGTCGTTTTCCCTGCTGGATTCCGTTGAAAACGAAGACTTTACGGCTTTGTTCGCCAAAGGCGGATTCCAACTGAAACCGATGATCAGCTATCTGATTCCCGATATTCCCGGCGACACGATGACCCTGCTGAACGGTTTTCAAACGCGCTACGACCGGAAATACACGATGACGATGGATCCCGCCTATATTCATTCCTCCGCGTATTTCGCCGCCCAGCGCACGGGGCTGGACAGCATTCTGTCGGCGTGGAACGATCTGAACGCCTATCCGCAGACGCTGTATTCCGGCATTAAACGCGCCGTCGCCCTGTCGGAACGGCTGGAAGAAACGTATCGGGGGCTGGACGAACAAAGCGGCGGTCTGGATTCGATCATGACGGCGGAACAGCTGAACGAAAGCGTTTCGGCGTGGAACGATCTGGTCGCGCGGCAAAAGGAACAGGTCGCCGGACTGGACCGTTTGATCCGGCGCATTCAGGTCGCCAACCCGATGAAAAAGGAACGGACGGACGCGTCTTTCGGCGTGTGGGGCGGCGGCGTGTCGCTGGACGCGCTGGTGCGTTACGCCGCGCGGGATTACAAAGGGCTGTTGAAAAACGATTTCGATTTCGTGTACGACGAAATCAAAAACTTTCCGATCCAGCCGCAGGACATGCGGGCTTTGCGCGAAACGATCAAAGGCAGGGAGGAAAAAACCGCCCGAAAGCTGACGCGGGAAACGGCGGATTTGCGCAAACGGATCGACGAACTGAAAAACGCTCCGCTGTTTAGTTGGCAGTTTTTTGAAAAACAGGACTTGTCGGGCTATACTTTCCGCATTTGGGAAAAACTGTACGCCGCGGCGTCCGTGTTGAAAGTGCCCGACGACGCGGAACTGCAAAACGGCGATTTCAAATCGATCTGGATTAAAACGCAACGCTCGATCAAAGAGGCGCTGGCGAACTACGACGCGATCGCCGCGCAGTATCGGGACAACGGGGAAATCGCGAAAAAAGCGGCTGAAATCCGCAAAATGCTGCTGGCGAACGCCGATCTGGTCAGAATCGTCGTTTTGGATTCCGAACTGAAAAAACTGCCGGAAACGCAAACGGAAACATACGGATTCGTGGAACAAAAGGCGGCGGAGGAATCCGTGTTCGATTTTTCGGAACGGCTGGCGCAGGAATCGATCGGCGATTTGAACTACGCCAAAGGGTACGACCCCGCGGCGGTCAAACAGCTGTTGGAAAACGTGTTCAGCATCGCCCAGCCGTACATGAAAAACAAACAATTCGGACCGCAGGAAGTTCTGCCGCCCACGTTCATGCGCGAATACAGCCGCTATGACGAGCGGCTCGCCGTGTTCGAAAAATATCTGGACGCGTTTTTGCGCTATTGGGGGACTTATCCCGACAACGTGTACGAACCGGCGAACAGCTGGGCGGAATTCAAACAGCGGCTGGAAACGTTAAAGGCGTTCCGGATCAACTCTCTGCTGCAAAACATTTACGCGCGCTGTCTGAATATTTTAAAGGACATCGACGACACGTTCCTGTCGGACGTTTTGAAACGGCAAAAGGCGGACTACGCGGCTTTGGTCAACGACGAACTGAATATGCTGACGCCGCTGTTCACGGACGCCGGACAGAAAGCGCTGAACGCGTGGGCGGAATTGCCGGACGATCCGGAACAGGCGTGGAACAAGCTGACGTCGATGTCGGACAGAGAGCTGAAGAACTCTTTCCTGAACGTGTACACGACGGCGTCGCACAGCAAAATCGGGTGGTGGAACGGCTTTGTCGAAAACGGCGTCGATTTGCTGCGCCGCGAAAACGAAAAAAAGCTGGAAGAGAATTTCCAAAACATTTTGCGGGATATGAACGCGTTTCCGCTGTGCCGGAACTGCGGCGCAAAAAAGACGGTATCGCCGCGGGAAATGCGGAAACTGACCAAGCTGCTGCAAATGACCGCGCGCGAACGGACGGAAACGGACGACGGCGACGCGCCGTTGTTCGACAGAAACCTTGATTTGTTCAAGGAAAAGGAAAAACTGGAATGGGCGTCCGACATCTTGAAAATCGCGGATCAGCTGACAAACGCCAAAAAACCGCTGGTCTGGTCGCTTTATCAGGCGCCCGTCGAAATGCAGAACAATCTGATGCCGGTCAAGGGCGTTTCTGCGGTCAACCGGTTTCGCGCCGTCGAACTGACGACTGAAAAAGGCGCCTCCGGTCGCCGGTTCAGCACCGCCATGACGACGGAAATCAAGCTGGGACAGGGGGCGGCGTCCGCGCCGGTCACGCTGAACTTCTACAAACTGTCCGGCGACGAAACGCCCGAAGCGCGCATTCGTTTCGCCGATTACTGGGCGATTTTCCGGATTTATCTGCAACGCGGCGGCTATCAGGACCCGAACAACGGTCGGATTTACGTTCCGCTGACGGTCAAGGACAAATCGGGCGCGAAATTCACCTATTTCGTCGCGGTGAAGTTCAATCGGGACGTGCCGTCGCCCGACGAATGGCCGACGAAACGGGATTGGGAAAAGGCGGAAAAAGGCGAAGGGGACGAAAAAATATAAAAAAAGTGTTGCCAACGCCTTTTCGCGGTGCTATATAACATCCGTTATCCGATCGCGGGATGGAGCAGTCCGGTAGCTCGTCAGGCTCATAACCTGAAGGTCGTGAGGTTCAAATCCCACTCCCGCACCCAATAAAAAAACCGGCAGGTCAATGACTCGCCGGTTTTTTTCGTTCACGCTTTGCCTTATTTCATTCCGGTTTTTAAATCCGATACGGACCGTTCGGACCAAGCGGGGCATTTCGGCAACTGTGAAACAAAATCGATGTAAGTCGCCCCGTTTTCCGGACGGACCGTTTTTAAAGTTCCGTCCGTGTCCATGCAAACGATCGTTACCCCCGCCGGTTGCGAAAAGTAAAGCGGAACGTATGTAACGGATATTACGGGCAGTCCCCGCCAGCAAAAACCGTTGTCCCATTTGTCCAGCAAATCCGACAGGCGGATCGCGCGTTTTCCGGACGAACAGCCGTATTTGCATTTAAACGTGTAAAGTTCAAAGCAGGAAACGATAATCCGCTCAAACAATTTCGGACGGTATTTGCGATAAATCGACAGCAGTTTTGGCCAGTGGGCGCGCATGTATTCTTTATCCCGTTCATCGGTGCAATGGGCGATTGTTTGATCCAGCAGATCGTATCGGACGTTCAGTTCGCGGATTTCGGTCGCGACGCTTTGCTGCTGACGGATAAGGTCTTTTTTATTCATATCGGTATTCCTTTTATCGAAAGACGGCGGGTTTTTCGTTGATCACTTTAAAAAACGCGGAAGACAAAATCTGTCGTGTCGGAACGAATTCGCAACCGTATTTTTCAAATGTTGACGGAACGCCACAGATTTTGTCGTTTCGGCGGATTATTGTCCGTCAAAACAAAATTGACATCGAAAGGATTAAATTCATGACGAAACGGGAATTTCCGTCTTTGTATTCGCTGGATCCCCAAACATCGACGATCGCCGACGCCGCGAAATGCGTCGATGCGGGCTGCGATCCCGACGAACCGGACGCTTCGGGCGAATGGGGGGCGGTCGCCTGGCTTGCCGTCAGCGGAAGCAATGATTATACCCGAAATTGCAACGCGCCGCTGATTAGGTTTTTGTTGAAAACGTGCAAGCCGAAACGCGCATCTTTGAAAAACGACGTTCCTCTGTTTTCAAGGGTGAAAAACCACGAAATCGCGGAAGCGTTGCTTGATTACGGATTCGATGTCGACGAAACCGACAAATCGGGACGGACAGCGTTAATGTTGCTGTCCGAAGGGAGTTGTTCGGATCCGGTTTTGCATCTGATCCGCCGCGGGGCCGACGTTAACAAAAAAGACAACAACGGGCGGACGGCGCTGGATTACGCGGTCGAATACAGCAAACCGTTCCGGGGGCGTCTTTCGGTTATGGAAGCTCTATTTGAAAACGGGGCAAAAGCCGGCCGTCCCCGAACGCTGAACGCTCTTGCGAAATCCGTTCCGTCGCAGGAAAAAATCGATCTGCTTGAAAAATGGACCGATTTTTCAAAGGAGGAAATCCGTGCCGCCTTGGAAAAAAATCCGGCGGGGCGGGAATTGTCGGACGCTTTCGCGTGGCAACCGTTCAAAGAGTGGCGCGACGATCCGTTCGCCGACATGGACTATCGGATCGCGACGGCGGAGGACGTGAAAAACGCGCTGGACAAAGGGGGGAATCCGAATGATTTTGACGGTTGCCGTTTTTTGGGCGCGTTCTTTCTGGCGACGGCGAGGAATCCTGACGCCGTAAAATATCTGTTTGAACGATGCCCCGATCTCTACTTGTGCACGGCGGAATGGGGAGGTATGTGCTACAAAACGATTTTAAGCCATATCAAAGACCCCGAAATTGCGCGAATCGTTGCTGAAAACGCGCCGGAAACGCTTACCGAATTTGAATACGGAACAATGAGCAATCCCATCGGCGTGGCGGCGCGTTCAAACACAGACCCGGAATTTATCAGACGATTGGCGAATCTGGGCGTTCCGGTTAAAATCCCGTATGACAGCGAAGACAAGGCGGAGGAGTATTCGCCCGATCCGTATTACCTGCCGCTAGAAGAAGCGGTTTTGTACAATGAAAACCCCGAAATTTTGCAGGTTTTGCTGGATTCTGGCTGCGATGTCAGAAAAAAGGTCGTCCTTCAATGTTTAAGGAAGGCGGATATTTCCATAAAAAAAGCTGAAATTTTGCTGTCAACGGGTTTGTTCACCACGGATCAGCTGTTGAGCTGCTTTCTGCGTTCCGGCAACGGGAAGGTTCGTGGCGGATACGGATCTTACTGGCAGCGCGAAACCGACGTTCGGGATATTCGAACGAATGTTTTGGACAGTCCGATGATTGTCAACGCTCTGAAATTCGGAACGTCGAAATTGATCGTCGCGTTTTTGAACAGGTTTTTGCCGAACCCGAACTGGCGTAGTTCAAATTGGGAAACGCCGCTGATGATCGCCGTTTCTGCGAAGCGGGACAATTCGATCGTTATTCGCGATTTGTTGGAAGCCGGCGCGGACCCGACGCTGAAAAACAACGACGGCGAAACTGTTCTTGAAACGGACGCAACGCCTGAAAATAAAAAATGTCTTGACGAGTTTATGAACGATCAAAAATGGGTGAAAAGCACACGTCCGTAAAATATGTCGAAGTTTTGCAACCGCTTGTAAAAATTCGACCGAAGGAGGCGTAACGGTCCGGAGAAAAACAATGTCGCTTGAAAAAGAAAAAATTTATGCGGAAATCTGCAAGACAAAGAAAAAAATTCGTTTTTTCGGCTTTGTCGGAAAAATTTTCAACACTGAAAAAAAGATTGAAGATTTGAATCGCCGACTGAAAGCTTTGAAAAAAGAAATCGTCCATTCGTCGGACGACGAAGACAGGCGATATATCCTTGAACATTGGAAAATGCTTGTCGGCATGCACCGATCCAATCATCTGGCGTCGCGCGGCCGCGGCGTGATCATATCCTGCTTTCCGTTGTACTCGCGGCGTTCCGAATACGGCGTGTTTGAAAAGAGCAACGTCAAATTGGTCAATTTGCTGGAACTGTGGGAAGACGGCTTCACTTTTCGGGGAAAACCCGTCGTGTCCGTTGAAAAGCGGTATTCGGAAACGTTTGTCGGTTTTATAAATGACGATCATGTCATTGAAACCGTTTCTGGCGTGAACGTCAACGCATATTGCGCGATGTTGTCCGAATTGCCGCCGTGTCCCGAATGGTCGAGGCTTTCGGTGGTCGGGAACATGTACGCGGAAAGAAAATTCTAACCCGTTCGTTCCGGCGAAATAAAGGAACGGATTTTTTTCATTTCGAAAGACGGTCGGTCGGCGATGCGATAGACGTTGAAAAAGAATCGCCGTTCCTGTAATCTGTTCGCAGTGTCCGCAAGGGCATGAGTGTTTCCAGCGAAACACGGGGCCGTCGAAAGCCTTGTTGTTCTTCGGCGCAGATATGCGTCGTAACCCGTTTTGCCTGCGGCGAAACGGAAAATATCCCCGCACTTGTTGGTTCGGGGAGCTGTTGGTGTATGTCCAAGCGGAATCCCCGCCAAAGACCGCAGGTCAATTTTAAGAACAACTTGATTTCGAACTCCCCGAGCCGCTTTTGGCGGCTGTCGGAGTTTGCCCTTTTAACCGTGTGATGAAAGAAAAAACAATGTTCGAAGGTCTTAAGGAAATTCGCCGCGAAATCAGGGAATCGGAATTCGACGGCGGCGACGCGGAATTAAACAAAGGATACGAACTGAATTTCATCGGCAAAAGTTACGCCAAATACGTCGCGACGCTGCCGACGGAAACCGTTTTGGTGCCGGACACCGAATGGAACGAACGACCGGACAACAAAAACAGCAAAAACCTGTTCATCACGGGGGACAACCTTGACGCGCTGAAACATCTGATCAACGCTTACGGCGGCAGGGTCAAGATGATTTACATCGATCCGCCGTACAACACGGGTAACGACGGTTTTGCATACAAAGACAAATATTTCTTTTCCGACGACGATCTGAAACGGATTTTTCATTATTCCTCAGACGATATACGCCGTCTGCGCGCGCTGGACGGCAAATGTTCCCATTCGGCGTGGTTGACGTTCATGTTGCCCCGTTTGATTTTGGGACGCCGCTTGTTGGACGACGACGGCGTGATTTTCATTTCCGTCGACGACAACGAACAGGCGAATCTGAAACTGCTTTGCGACGAGGTGTTCGGAGCCGGAAATTTCGTTGGCGCATATCTAAAACAATCAAAGGTTGGCGGTGGTTCGGATTCAAAATTTATTGTAAAAGAGCATGAGTATTGCATTACATACGTTAAATATATTAACTTTGCAAAAGAAATGTTTATACAACATAGCAGTGAATATATAAAGAGATATAACGAAAAAGATGAAAATGGAATGTTTTTTTGGGACACGTTCGCCCGCCCCGGTTTGAAAAATCCAATTATTTACGATATCACGGCACCAGATGGGTCGATAATTAGAAACGGTTGGATTCATTCGGAAGAACGTTTTAAAAAAGAATATTTATCTGGTGATGTTAGAATTATACAAAAAAGAAATGGAGAGTGGAGTGTTCAATTTAAACAGCGTCTGAATGAACAAGGAAGAAAGCCTCGCAGTATGACAATGGATTTCGGAGGAAGCATAGAAGGAAAAAATGATATTTTATCGCTTTTTGGAAATGAAAAAATATTTTTATACCCAAAATCGGTTAAATATATATCAACGTTGCTTTCTACTATAAGCGATAAGGATGCTTTAATTCTCGATTTTTTCGCTGGATCGGCGACGACCGCCCACGCCGTGATGCAACTGAACGCCGCAGACGGCGGAAACAGGCGGTATATTATGGTGCAGTCGGACGAGCCGTGCGGCGAAAAATCGGAAGCCAAAAAGGCGGGGTTCGATACCGTCGACGAAATCGGCCGTGAACGGATCCGGCTGGCTGCCGAAAAGACAGGCGACCGTTCGGGATTCAAACATTTCAAACTGGCAAAAGTGTCTGACGGCGCGGTTTTGGATAAAATAGACACGTTTGACCCGACAAATAAGGATTTGTTCGCGATGGATCTGATCGACGCTTTTTCCGGCGAAAATTTGAACGCGGGATTAAAAGCCGACGGCGCCGCGACCATTTTGGCGACATGGATGACCGACGACGGCATTCCGCCGACGACCGAAATCGAAACGCTGGATTTCGCGGGGTACAAAGCTTTTATGCCAAAGGACTCGCACAGGCTTTATCTGATCGAAAAAGGGTGGAGTTCAAAAGCGACAAAGGCTTTGCTGAATTTTATCGGTACTGATGAAAAACCGATCGTTCAAAACGTCGTCGTTTATCTTCCGTCTTTCGGGTTCAAGGATTTGACGGAACTGAAAAACGCCCTCGGAACCGCGTTGAACGCGCCGATGAATGCCGAAGAACGCTTTTGCGCCGTTAGCGAAAGGATTTAATCATTGATATTCAGTTGGAACGACTAGCGCATCAGGACGAAGCCGTCGAAAAAATTTTGCGGGCGTTCGAAAATTACGGCAACAGACCGGACGGAGAAAGAAGATACGCCGACCCTTGCGCCAATCCGGACATCGCAGGCGGCGTCATTGACGTCAAAATGGAAACCGGGACGGGAAAAACATGCGTCTACACGCGATTGATGCTGGAATTGTGTCAAAAATTCGGCGTGTATAAATTTGTTCTGCTGGTTCCCAGCCTGCCGATCAAAGAAGGAGCGAAAAGTTTTCTGGACAGGAAAAACGGCAAAATTCGAAAATTGCTGGAGTTGTACGGCTATGATTGCGATTTGGATTTGTGCGCGATCGATTCGGGCGATTTCGGTCAAAAAAGAAAAAGCTTGCCGACGGGGTTGGTCGAATATCTGAACGCCGGACGCTATGAACGGGGCGGGATAAAATGTCTGCTGTTAAACAGTCAAATGCTGACCGGTTCGTCGATGTCAGCCGACGATTACGATCAGGATATGTTTTTATCCGCCAAAACGCCTTTGAACGCTATAGCCGCGACGAAGCCAGTCGTTATTATCGACGAACCTCACAAATTCAGACGCGGCAACGCGGCGTGGAACGCGATGCTGGAAATGGAGCCGCAGATGATTGTCCGTTTCGGCGCCACTTTTCCGTTAAAGAACGACGGAAGCCCCGATTATGAAAATCTGGTCTACGATCTGACGGCGGTGCGGGCGTTTAACGAAGGGCTGGTCAAGGGCGTCACCGTGCAGTATCCCGACATGTCTCCGGAACAGGCGGAAAATTTTTATACCGTGCGCGGAGCGACGGCGACAACACTGACGCTACAAGCGGCGGACGGTCGGATTTCGGATTGTGAAATAAACGAACCGATCCCAGGATTCAACGGGTTGTCGTACATCGGAAGAAAAGATGAGCAGTACAGGCTTTCGAACGGTTTGAGCCCGGCGAACGGCATGAAGCTGATACCGGGAATCTTTTCGGATACGTATCAGGAACTGATGATCAATCAGGCGCTGGAATCTCATTTTGCGCAGGAACGGGAAAACTTTACGGCTTTTCCAGCGAAAATCAAAACGCTGACGCTGTTTTTCATTGACGACATCGACGCGTTCAGAAAACCGGACGGCTGGCTGAAGCAGGCGTTCGACAGATGTTTGACGGCTCAGCTGACAAAGCGGATCAAATCGGAAACAAACAACGAATACAAATCTTTTTTACAGGCGAGTCTGGACAATCTGTCCGAAACGCGCGGCGGATATTTCGCCGAAGACAAAAAATCGGAAAAAGGAAGATTCGGAGAAGACAAAGAAAAAGCGGCGATTCAAGCCGAAGTCGACGATATTTTGAAAAACAAGGAAAGGCTGATTTCGTTTAAAGACGGGTCGGGAAATTGGATTTTGCGGCGTTTTTTATTTTCAAAATGGACGTTGAAAGAAGGCTGGGACAATCCGAACGTCTTTGTCATTGCGAAACTGCGGACAAGCGGCAGCGAAACAAGTAAAATTCAGGAGGTCGGGCGCGGCTTGCGTCTGCCAGTCGACGAATACGGCAGACGGTTGGGCGATCGGGAGTTTCGACTGGATTATATCGTCGATTGGTCGGAACGCGAATTTGCCGAAAAGCTTTGCGCTGACGTTAATGCCTCGTCGGGCGTGTCTGAAACGGCGGTCCTGACTGAGGAAATACTGGCGGCTTTGGTTGAAAACAAACAGGCGGAAAACGCCGTAAATGCCAAAGGACTGCTGTTGTGCCGCGGGATCATCGACATACACGATAAAATCGTTGATCCGGAAAAACTGCTGGCGTTGTTGCCGCAAAACCGAAAGCTGAAAGAGGGGCTCGTCACAACCGGAAAACGCGGAACTGCCGAAACAATCAAATTGAGAAAAGACAACTGGGAAAGACTGAAGGAACTTTGGCGGAAAGTCACAAAGCGTTACATGCTGGAATTTAACGACGTGTCCGACGACGATTTGTTGAAAATCGCACAGAAGGCGGTCAACGGAGGCGATGCGTTTCAAAACGCCGTCGGTCAAATCGTCAAATCGACACTGACGCGCGATGTCGACGGCGTTTTGCAAGTCGAAAGAACGCTGGTCGCGACGGACGTTCCGCCGGAAAGAATCCCTTACGGATTGTTTTTGAAACGGCTGACGAAAAACACCGGTCTCGGCGCCGCCATATGGCATCGGGCGTTGTGTTCGGAATGCCCCGACGGTATTGATCCGTCGAAATTTCATCATATCAGCCTTGAAAACATCGTTTGCGGCTTCCGCCAAATTTTCGCCGGCGAATTTTGTCAGAAATTCAAATATTCCGAATTGAATTTCACGGCGAACACATCGCTGATGAAAAACGGCGAGTTTGTCGACGAAATCAAGCTGGGATTCTTGGGCGGACAATCGGAACCCGCTCGAAGCGAAAAATATCTGTACGACAAAATCGCTTACGACAGTCAAGCAGAACGGGAAATTTTGGGCATTGAGGACGACAATGTCGTCGTTTTCGGAAAACTGCCGAAAAAGTGCATCAAAGTTCCAAAGTACACGGGCGGGACGACTTCGCCCGATTTCGTGTACGCTGTTCAAACCGGCGGCGGAGTGGAACTGTGCCTGTTTATCGAAGCGAAGCCCGCCGCCGAAGGGCAAAGGCAAACTGACAAAGAGGCGCTTGTTTCACAGCAAAAATTTTTTGAAGCGATCCCTAGCGGCGTCGAATGGCGCAAAGTGTCGGACGAAGCGGAGGTGTTGCAAATTCTGAGTGGAATGGAACGCCGTTAACCGAACGCTTTTTTGCTGTCTTTTTTTAAAAGAGCGAGGAAATTGCCGTAAAAAGCGGAATTTTTGACGCTTTCGTCCGTATTTTTGTTCAGGAGCAGTTCGTCGCGTTTGATTTCCGGATCCGCCAGAACCGTTTTTGCGAATTCGGCGGGGAAAACACCCAGCGCTTTGATCTCCGTTTCGATTTTTTCAATGATGTAGCGCGATAATTCCTTGGCGTTGCCGTCGCCGTAAAAATCGACCGGTTTGGGCTGGGCTTTCGCGCGCGCTTCGGGGACGGTCAGCAAAAAAGGCAACTGTTCGTGCGAAAAACCGAACGATTCCCATGCGAATTCAGGCAGCCGCCGCGCGTTGTCATATTTTGCGAACGCGTCAGGATAGTACGTTTCGACGGCGCGTTTCAACAGCAGTTTCGCGTACATCATGCGGGAAAACGCGTTGCGGTGGGATATGTTCCGCATGTCCCGCGCGCAGTTTTTCCATTGCGGTCTGCCGAAATATCCCGTGTTTTTCAATTCGGGGGAACGGATCAGCGCGTTTTCGTCGCATACGGGGCGAATGTCCAGTTTTTCCAAATCCTTTGAAAATTCTTTTTCGTAATCTTTCAGAGAAATGCCTGAAAAATAGAAATAAAAGAACATTACGCTACTCCTTTGACGACGGGGCGGCAAAAGCCGCCGTTTTCGAATTCTTGCTGAGCTTTTGCCGCCCGCCGGTAAAAATCGGCGGGGGCGATGACTTCGACGGATTTCCCGAACCGCAGTAAAAACCACGACATTTCCAAAACGCCGGCGGCTTGGAATTTGACGGTCAGAGACCCGTCGCCGTTTTCGATTTTTTCCTGCGTCGGATGGAAATCGATTTTTCGCGCGTAAGGAACGATGCCGGGTTTGAACCGCAGTTCGACGGCGAACGGTTTTTCCGCGCAAACACCAAAGGTTTGTTCGGCAAAACTGCCGATGTCGAAATCTTCGTCGTTGTAAAATATTTTATCGCACGGCGCCGCCCGCGTGATTGACGCCATGTCGTACAAAACGGTTTCCCGACGATCCTCCGTCAATTTTTTGCGATGATGAACGACGTAATGTGCGTCCGCGGTCAAAATTATTCCGTAAGGACAAATTTCCGCGTTTTCCGCATGTCCGTTTTCAACGAAAGTTATGTCGACGCGACGCCTGTCCGCGATGGCGCGGCGCAGCGTGTCCTCGACGTTTTTGTCGAATCGTTTGGACACGCGGGGACGCCAAGCGACGGCGATCTGCTCGTTTAATTCTTCGGCGTCTTTTTTCAGGGCGTTTTGATTTTTCGCCATCAAAACGGCGCCGATGTTCGTTTCCGTGCGGCGCATGCTTTCCAGCGGGTTTTCGCATCCTTCGGCGCCCAGAAGTTTTTGCGCGATTTTCATCGCTTCCAATTCCGCCAAATTCAGGCGGAGCGACGTTTTTAAAGGAAGACTGTCGATCCTCCACACTTTTTCGTTTTTTTCGTTGCGGAAGTCCAACTCTTCCATATCGGGCAGGGCGCGCAACAAAGCGTCACGGATTCGTTCGGCGGTGCGGCGGGTGCATTTCCCGCGATTTCGGGTGATGACGTCCCGGATATCCGACAGCGAAAACATGCTCCGTCCCTGCATTTTCAAAACGACGTCCAACAGGTCGATGAATTTTCCGTAGTTTAAAGTTCCGCCGTTTTCCGTTGTTTTTTCCATGACGCCTTTCTCCGTTTTTCCTTGATCGGATACAGGATACAAAACATATACGACAAAATCTGTTGTACGGCAAGGCATTGTTAAAGGCGTTCTTCAATTCGCTTTTTGCATCGGGAAAACGACAAACGGCTTTGCCGCGGCGTCGCGGTCGATTTTTTGATTGACAATTTTCATTAAAAAGAGTAGATACATTATATGTAAAACGTGTGGATTTATAACCTACTTGCTCACACGCTAAATAATCAGCTAAAGGGGAATTCCGATGACGAACTGTGTTTTATATAATTTCACCCGTTGTAAAGACGGGAGCTTCCGCGCGCCTGCGGAAAAAGCTTCCCTTTGATTAAAACCGGCTGATTTTGCAACTGTTTTTTGTCGAAAGGGAAGCTTTATGTGGAAAGAATTTTATTTCGTCCGTTTTTGCCATCTGGTTAAGGAAAACTTCGTCGAGTCGGCATGCGCGGCGTTGTGCGTAATTTGGTGCGTTGCGACGACGCCTTTTCTTTTTTTGGAAGTCGCCGTTCGCGCGCTTTGCGAAGCAGCGGTCAAATACAGTCCGCAACAAAGACGCTGTCGCCGCGTTCTGAAACGTCTGAAGGCGGAGGCAAAAGCAATTTCCGTCGCGGGCGTTCCGTTTCGAGGCTGGTTTCACCCGGGATGGCTGTTTTTGCCGATGCACGACGATTTGCCGTTTGTCAAAATCGTTTTTCCGGAAAGCGTTTCGGAAAAGCGGGTTCGCGATGTTTTGCAACGGGCTGACATTGAATTGTCCGCTGTTCGAATCGGGAAATTCGTTTTGAAAGAACCTTATTTTCCCGATCGCGCGCCGGAATTCGGCAAAGCGTCCGTCGTACTGGCTTCGGACGGCATACAATGGGAACGGGCTTTGGAAATCGCCGCCCGGCTTTGTCGCAATATTGAAACGCCGTTGCTGGTCGTTGACGACGATCTGTTCGGAAAAAACGAGGTGTGGCGCGTCTTTTCAAGGAAATGACGTTTTGCGGTTTGTAAAAAAGAAGGTATCTCATGCGCTGTTTTTTAGACGAAGATAAGAAAACTTCCGAAGCCGCTATCGTGTCGGGCGGCTGGAGCGTGCGTCCTTTTCCGGCGGTTCCCGGCGAACACCCCGCTTATTTTGTTTTGTATGATGATGTTGACCCGGACAAGGCCGCCAAGATGATTCGCATCGCTTTTGAACGGGCGGATTACATATTTGCGGAACGCGGATCGAAAACGGGAAAGTGTTTCGGGCTGACGCCGTGGTTTTTAAGCGTGGACGAATTGACGACGCTGCGGCGGTTGTTTTCCGCTCAAAACGCCAAATTGTGGCGATCGGTTTTAAATATTGCCGAATTGAGCGCGGAAACCGTTCAGCCCGATTATGAAAGGCTGGCGGGTTTGAAGGCGCCTGACCGCGAAAGAAAAAGTCCCGTCCGCACCGTCGTCGGCGACGCGCTCGTCAACCCGTCTTTTGATTTCGGTCAATACGGATCGGTCCGCACGATATGGGTTTTGGATTCTTCCGCGGTGATGAACGGGGCGGACGAAAACGTCTGCCGCGGCGAACTGGAAAAGTCGATCAATCAAGACGACTTTGTCACGAATGCCGTTCGGCTTTCGAATGCGCGCTTTGCCGTTTTTGACGTTCCTCCCGAGTTGATGAAAATGAAAAGTCGCTGTTTTGATTTGAAAAATTACGTCGAAATAAAACTTTACCCCGATAAAAACAACGTTGAATTTCTTTTTTGGGAAAAACGCCTGTCAAAATTTAATAACAAATTTAAAGGCGGCGGACGAAATTACCGGTTGATTGAGCAAATCAAAAAGTTTGTCGGCGGCGAAAATCCGTTGTCTGTTTCGGGGAAAAATTTTTCGGTGTCGATTCCGGATAAAATCCTTGCCGATGAGATTTCAAGATGCGATTCGGCGATAAACGCCGAAATGTTGAAATCTCGGCGACCCGATGAATTGGAAGATATTGTGAAAAGCGTTTTATCTCGTTTGGCGGACGGAAACGCTTTCGGCATGATTAATTGGTATATGCGTCTGGCTTTTCAGCGCGTCGCGGCCGTTCCCAAAGGAAAGCGGCTGTGATGCGGACAAGGGCGTTCCGCGTCGTCCGCAGTAGGATCTTCGTTTTTTGGGGAAAACGCCACAGATTCTGTCGCATGCCGGTTTTAATACGTGTTTTTGAATAAAAACGGGGGAGCGACGCCGAAACCCCGCTGATAAAACATGCGATAAGAAAGGAAAGCAGTATGGAATTTGAAGAAATAATGACCGGCTCTGCCGCAGTGGTTATTCTTTTGGTAATCTTCGTTTTTTGGGGCGTTTTGCTTTACAAAGCGTCTAAGCGCCGATCGCTCGCCAATGCGCTGGCGGGGATCGGAATTACGGTCTTTGCCGTGGCTTTGTCGATGGTTTTCCCGTTGACGATTTTGATTACGGCGATCGTTCTTGCTTACTTCTCCGTAAAAATGGAATCCGGAAAATACCGGAAAGAAAGACATAACGTCCCCGGGGCTTTTTCCATGTTTGTCGGAACGTTGCTGATGTTCAGCGCGTTTTTGCCCTACGCCGTTTATTGGTTGCTGGAAATCAAAGACGGAAAGTATCAAAAAATTTCCGACGGCGAAACCGTTATTGAAAAACAGACGACGGCGAATGAAAAAGCGGAAATCTTCGCCGCTTTGGAACGTTTGGCGTCCTTGAAGGAAAAAGGCGCGCTGACGGAACAGGAATTCGCGGAGCAAAAGCAAAATCTTTTGGCGAAAAAATGACCGGGAAAACGGGAAGGACGCCGTCCTTCCCGTTCACCGCGCCGCGACGGTTTATTTTTTCTTGACTTCAACGCCGCTTTAAGTGCCAAAATCGTTCCCGTCAAAGCAAAGGGGAGGGCGAAAAATGATCGTCAAACAGGATTTTTTCTTTCCGTTCGCGGGCGAAAACAGGCGGCTGCACATTTATCTGCCCGACGATTACGACGCGTCGGACGAACGCTATCCCGTGATGTACATGTTCGACGGACACAACCTGTTTTTCGATTCGGACGCGACGTACGGCAAAAGCTGGGGATTGAAAGCGTTTCTGGACGGCTGGGAAAAGAAAATCATCGTCGTCGGACTGGAATGTTCCCACACCGGCAACGACCGTTTGCGGGAATACTGCCCGTATCATTGGGATTCGTTCGTCGGACCGATTGACGGCACCGGACGCGAAACGATGGAATGGATCGTCAACGACGTGAAACCCCATATTGACGCGGATTTCAGAACGTGGTCCCACCGCGAAGCGACGGGAATCGGCGGCAGTTCGATGGGCGGGCTGATGGCGCTGTACGCGGCGGTCTGCCATAACGGCGTTTTTTCAAAAGCCGCGTGCGTTTCCTCCGCCATTTCGTTTTGCGGACGCGAACTGCGCGCTGCGATCGCCGGAAACGACTTGAATCCCGACACGAAAGTGTTTCTGAGCTGGGGCGGCAACGAAAGCGGTTCCCCGCGCGGCAGGGCGATCGCGAACGCTTGCAACAAATCCGTCAACGACCGCCTGTACGCCAAAGGCGTTCAACCCTACATGTACCGCCAGATCGGCGGCAGACATTGCGAAGCCGATTGGGAAAAACAGGTGCCGCTGTTTATGAACTGGCTGTGGCTGAACCGCGGTTGAAACGACGCGCGCGTCCGCCGCAAAAAAAAGCCGCCTGAAACCGGACGGCTTTTTTCGTAACGATTTTAAATTCAGCGGGACGCGCCCTTTTGCTGCAAGGCTTTCAGCGCGTTGGACAGTTTCTTTTCGTCCTTGACCTGCTGAACGATCAGCGCGCAATTCGTCTTTGTGCCGTCCGCGCGGTTCACGGTGATCTTGCCCAGTCCCAGCTGTTCGGGCGTGCGCTTGTATTTCGACATATAGGGAATCAAGGCGCGGGACATGATTTTCGCGCGTTCTTCGCCGATGCTCAGGCGTTCGGGCGTTTCCAGCGCTTTGGCGTCGGTCAGAAACTGTTTGCCGTCGTAATCCTTGAACAGCGTGTCGACGATTTTCTTTGTCGGACGGTCTTCGGCGAAATACTGCGGTTCTTTTTCCTTTTGTTTGGTCAACTCGCGCGCGACGGCGCCGATGTACTGCGTGTAGCCTTTGGTGTAGGACTGTCTGACCTTTAAGTCGTACCACGTCAGCAGAGCGTCGGCGCGGGCTTTGTCGACGTCGCCCGTTTCCTTGAACGTTTTTTCGAACGCGGTGCTCATCGGCGCGTAACCGGATTTTTGGTGCGCGTCCCAAATTTTGGGATTCGTTTCGCGCATTTCGTGGGCGTAGGTGACTTCGGCGGCGCAAGCGTCGGCTTCAATCGCGAATCCGCTGACGAAAAACGATTTCGGCGTCATTTCGGGCGAAGTCGTCTGCATTTGCGAATCCTGCCACGCGTGGCGGATTTCATGCACCATGGTGACCGCCAGATCCTCGTCGGACATTTTGGGGTTCAACGCGACCAGATTCTTGTCGGGCGAGAAGTATCCGTAATACTTCATCTTTTCGAACACCATTTCCGACCCTTTTTGTTCCAGAAATTCCAGAGTCTGGCGTCCCGTTTTGCTTTCGGACAGCATTTTTTTCAGCCGTTCCATGCGTTCGGGCGACTGGTCGACCTTTTGACGTTTGAACGCGCGCGCCAACGGACGGTTCTGCGCGTTGCGCGACCCGCTGTGGAAACTTTCTACGCCGCCCTGCGCCATAAATTCCTGATAACTTAAAACCATGGTGTTATCTCCTTCAATTCGTTAAGGGAAATATGAAGGGAAAATGATTTTTTGTCAACTTTTTTGTACACGAAGCGGCGTTTTTTTACAGATAAAGCTCTTCGGGGGCGAAACCTTTGCCCGCCGCGCCGTTGCTCACGACGTGCATGTACAGCTGGTACAATTTTTCCGCCTTTTGCAGAGCGAAATTGACAACGTCGCGTTGCGCGTCGAATCCCTGCTGCGGATCGATCAGCGGCACGTTGATGCGAATCACGGCGGTCTTGCCGTTTTCCTTGAACGTCATGTCGCTGTCCATATAGGGCTGGTAGGGCGGCTGAATCATCGCCAGAGTCGTCATCGCGAACGACAAATCCATAAATCCCTGCGGCATTTTGTGAATGATGCGGACTTCGCGCGGAAATTCTTCGGGCGCGAATTCGACCCAAGACGCCTCTTCGGCGCTGCCCGTCGGTTTCTTCATGCCCAGTTCGGGGTAGCGCTGGCGGGTGAAAGCCAGCATGTCCGCGAAAAATTTGCCGACGATCGTGTCTTCGGCTTCGCGGTATCCGGCGGGCAGGTTGAACACGCCGCCCGGAAAAATGCGGAAATCGGACACGGAAGCTTTTTTCTTCGGCTGGACGACCGGTTCCGGATCGTCTTGGAAAGTCTGCTGTTCCGCCGTAACGGGCATCGGAGCCTGATCGTACGCGGCGGACTGGCGTCTGGCGACGGAAACGTCCTGCAAAGACGCTGCGGACGCCTGCGTTTTCGCGCCGCCCGTCACGGGGGGCGGTGCGGACGAATACGTCGCGGCTTTGTTGCGCATTTGGCGGCGCATGATGCCCGCGCCCTGTTCGATGGCTTTGCGGATCAGCGTTTTTTTATAGGCGGACCGTTCGGGCGTCGCGCTGTTCGTTTTGACCGCCGCCATGGAAAACCATTCCTCGATTTCCTCGTAGCTGAGATAGCTGGAAAAGTATTCCGACGGTTCCAGACTGGAAAAGTACGCCTGCGGGGACAAAAGACAGGTCAGGTATTCGTCCCACAGCCCGTCCTGTACGCCCTTTTCGCCGAATTCGAAATAACGCTGCGCCTGCAAATCCTGCTTGGGCTGGTCGATTTTGTTTTCGATCAGAATCGCGCAGCGGCGTCCGGCGGACATTTCTTCGAACACGAACAGAATGTCGACGGATCCCAGCGGTTCCAAAACGGGGGTGTGCCACGCGCCGATAAAACGGCGGAACTGGCGGGTGCCGCCGTACAGCTTGTCCACCAGCCATTTTTTAAACGGGTCGGAGGACAGCATTTCCTCCAACACCAACAGATCCATATCCCTTTCCGCCAGCAAAGCGAACGGCGGCGCGGACAAATCAATCATTTTTTCACCCGTTAGATGCGACTTTCATATCCTTATATAACGAAACCCGCCCGTTATCAAACATTAAAACGCGCCGCGCCGGAAAAGGTGACATAAGATGAATAAAGCTTATATTTCTTTGAAAAAATTAAGCAATTCGTCTTCTTTTTCTTTGTTTCTCTTCTTCCATTCGTTATAAGTCCAATCTTTCAAAGAGGCTAAATTCCGAGCCTCCGCAATACTAGATTTTTGGTATTCTTTTTTCTTTTTTTGGAGGAACTCGTTGCTTGCCCGAATATTAAGTTCTTTTTCCAAAAGAACAAAATTTCCGAGAGAGTTTAATTTTTCGCTATATTGTTCTTCCGTCCAGCCATTGTAATTGTTGTAGCCGCCTTTTTGGGGAAGGATATGTTCAACTTCCCAAGTTTTAAGACTGCATAATTCTTCTTGGTCTTGCTCGTTGTTTAAAATTGCCAACAGAGAGGTAAGACTCCATCTCCATTTGCCGTACTCGTAGGAACGAATGTTGTTTTTAAAGATTTCGAAAATTTTTTCATAACCGTTGCGGTATATACTTAAATAATCTTCGCCTTTATATATGGCGCCATAAACTTTATAAGTGGTGTCTTTTACGGCGTTGACGGAGTGGTAGGCAATCGCGTTTGCGTAAAAATATTTTATAGTTGCCATTATTAAATCGCGAAGTTCGCTTTCCTTTTCTTCGGACAACCGCCATTCAACACTATCGTTTTCTTCTGTTTTGTCGGCGTATTTGTACCAAAAAACGATAATGGGATAAAGAACGTAATCGTTCGGGCCAAAGTCAAGAATTTCCCATAAATTTTTCAGTTCACTCGAGTGGAAATTTTCGCCGACGCTGTTTATTTTTTCAAATGTTTCAAGCGTTTCTCTCCAATTTTCAAATGTGGACTTTTGCCCTTTGCTTTCAAAGAACTTTCTTAAAGCGACTTCACGAGATGTTTCGCCCGCTTCCGCCCGTTTAATGTGCATTAAACAACGAAACAAATCGCTGATATTGTCGTCGCCATTATCTCCGTTCAAATTATCCCATCGTTTGATTAACTCTTTTTTCGCGTCTTCATTCGTTGCAATGCTTTTGAACATGTAGGCTTTGAAAATATCCGCGTCTCCCAGCGGCATGCCTCTGTTGTTCACGGTATTAAAGATTACAAGCGCGTCGTCCAAGGAATCGCATTCAATGGGGAGAAGCGTGACTTTTTGTAAAAACCATAAAATAAAATCGTTTAAGGCGTCCGCATTTTTGTCGATGATAAATTCATCTACCTTTTTAGCGATATAATTGTAATTTTTTGAAAACCTGTCGTTTCCTGTTGTTATGTTGCGAAGAACTATGTTTTCTAGATTTGTTTTGTCATTATCTAAAACGCGTGTGTTTATTTTCGTTTCGTCTTTTAACTCACGGGTCAGTTTGTTTTCTTGGCGCAAACACCTTTCCAACGTTTTTGCCGTTCTCGCTTTTTCGTACAAAGCTTTGATCAAAAGAGTGACTGTCGTCAGGCGTTGTTGACCGTCGACAACGTTCCAAACATCGGTTGTCTTCTCATCTTGGGGATAGAGCACAATGCTTCCCAGATAGTAGGAATTGTTTTGATCGGATAAAAACGCGCCGGTAACATCTTCAATTAATTTTGAACATTCGTCCTCTTCCCATGAATACGGACTCCATAAAATGGTTTTCTAAAAAGATAATAATTTTTTTTTGATTAGTCAAGCAAAATTAAAAATTATGAAAAAATAAAACAGCCCCGGGACGGGGGCTGTTTTGAAACCGGCGGGAATTATTCGTCGGCGGTTTGCGATTTTTTATGACCGTTTTTCAATCCGTCTTTTAATCTTTTCTTGCCGGATTTGCGGGACGTCGCGGTCGATTTTTGATCGCCGTTCTTCAATCCCTCTTTCAGTCCGTCTTTCAAACCGTATTTCAATCCGTCCTTCATGCCGTCTTTCATACCGTCGGGGCGGGCTTTTTTATGACCGTTTTTCAATCCGTCCTTCAACCCGTCTTTCAGTCCTTCGGCGGCGATCGTTGTTTCTTCGGCGGTCGTTTCGTCCGCGAAAGCCGGCGCGGCGACGCCGAAAGCAAAAACGGTCAGGCAGGCGTACATAAGCAGTTTTTTCATGGTTTTTCTCCTTAGTGTTGAAAGTAAAAGTTTATTTTTCGCGGATCAGGCGGAAGCAGACGTCGCCGTATCCCTGTTCGGGGGTGCGGATTTCACCGCGTTCCTCCGTCCTGCAATCGGTGCGGGCGGATTTGTACGATCCGCCTTTGACGGCGTTAGCGCCGTTTTTGACGGTGGACGTCCATTCCCAGCAGTTGCCCCACATGTCGATGGCGCCGCTGGCGGACAGCGTGCTTTTGTAAGCGGTCACGGGCGTCGTGCCGTCGTGTTCGCCGTTATTGAAATCGGCGTCTTTGGGCATGTGTCCGGCGGCAAGCTCCCATTCCCGTTCGGTCGGCAGGCGGTAGGTCGCCATTCCGTCTTTGGCGGACAGCCAGCGGGCGTAGGCGGCGGCGCCGTCATAGGAAACGTTCGTCGCGGGGTGGTCCGCTTTTTCGGCGCGGTCGCCGGAGGGGCGGCGCCCGTTCGCGGTCAGAAAAGCGGCGTATTCGGCGTTTGTCACGGGCGTATAGGCGATTTCGACGTTTTGCGCCGCACCCAGAACGGGCAGAAATCCGTCTTTCGATTCCCGCGCGCCGGGGCGCAGACGCGGATCGGTGAAGCGGCGCATGCTTTGTTCGACGCGGTTTTCCTTGTCTTTGATCACTTCGTCGACGATCTGCTCCATTTCGCGGATTTTGGATTCGTGGCGGGCTGTTTGCTTCAATTCTTGCAGTTTGGCGACCTTGCGCGCGATGACGTTGTCATAGTTGATTTCAACCTGACGGCGCAGGGCGGCGCGGTTTTCGTCGGTCGGGTTTTGGCGGTAGGCGGCGATCAGCCGCTTTGTTTCGTCGTTCAGTTCGGGGCGTTCCTTTTCGACGAAAGAGCTGTGCCGGTACATTTTCGGCGCGTCTTTCGCGACGGCGGGAACGGCGCACAAAACCGCCAGCGTTCCGATCGCCGCCCGTGTCAAATTCAAATTCGCATTCATTTCGTCCTCCGTTTTTTTTGACGTACACGATGATAAACGCACACCGGAAAAAATACTTGCGAAAAAACTTTCGTCCGTCTGTACATTCCGCTTTTTTTGATATATTTTCCCCCTCGCAGGAGGATAAAGCCCATGACCGCGAAAAAATCAGACATCGACATGCTGGACGGTGCGCTGTTGCCGTCAATGTTGCGGTTCGCCCTGCCGCTGATGGCGTCCAGCGTTTTGCAGCTGCTGTTCAACGCGTCCGACATCGCCGTCGTCGGCAATTTCGGTTCGACGCATTCGCTGGCGGCGGTCGGGTCGACGACGACGCTGATCAGTTTGCTGACGAATTTCTTTATCGGGTTGAGCATCGGAACGAACGTGCTGGCGTCGCGCTGTCTGGGGGCGTTGAATTTCAAACGTCTGCGCCGCGTCGCGCACACGTCGATCGCGCTGGGGATCGTCGCGGGGCTGTTTTCCGCGACGGTCGGGCTGTGCTTTTCCAAACGGATTTTGACGCTGATGCAGACGCCCGAAAGCGTCCTGCCGCTGTCGCTGCTGTACACGAACATCTACTTTTTCGGCATGGTGCCGACCGCAATTTACAACTTCGGCGCGGCGATTTTGTACGCGAACGGCGACACGCGGAAACCGTTGCTGTTCCTGATCCTTTCCGGCTGCACGAACGTTGTTTTGAATCTGGTGTTCGTCATTTGCTTTAAAATGGACGTGGCGGGCGTGGCGACCGCGACCGTCATCGCGCAGACGCTGGCGATGGCGCTGGTGCTGACGTCTTTGGCGCGGCGCAGAGATTCGTCGAAGATCTACTTCAACCAAATCCGTTTTCACGCCGACATCGTGTGGAACATTTTAAAGCTGGGCGTCCCCGCCGGATTCCAAAGCATCGTGTTCAGCCTGTCGAACATGGTGATTCAATCCGCGGTCAATTCGTTCGGTCCCGTGTACATGGCGGGAACGGCGGCGTCGCAGAACGTCGACTGCTTCATCTGGATCAGCATGAACGCGTTTCAGCCGACCGCGACGACGTTCATCAGCCGCAATATCGGTGCCAGACGCTACGCCAGAATCAATAAAATAGCCTGTTGCGCGCTGGCTTGCGCGGTTGTGACGGGTGTCGTCATCGGCGGTTTCGCCGTGTATTTCGGCACGTTTCTGTTGGGACTGTACACGGGCGACGCTTCGGCGGTTTCGGCGGGGTTGATTCGTTTGCGTACCGTCGGCATTCCCTACGCCCTGTGCGGATTGATGGACGTGATGACGGGGGCATTGCGCGGATTGGGATCGTCGTTCCTTCCCGCCGTGATTTCCCTGCTGGGCGCGTGCGGGCTGCGGCTGGCGTGGATCGCGACGCTGTTTCAAATGCCGGAACATCACACGTTCACGTTTTTATTTTTGTCTTATCCCGTGTCGTGGGCGGTGACGGCGGCGATTTTGGCGGTCGCTTATTTCGTCGTGCGGCGCAAGTATCCCGAAACGGACGAACCCGCGCCCGCCGCGGTCGCCTGACCGCTTCATTCGACGTCAAAAGTGAAAAAGACCCGCTTGTCCGTCTTTTCGTTCAATTTTTCCCACGGACGGTAATAATAGCCCGTGACCGTGACGACGCCCGTTTTCGCGGCGGTGAATGAAAATTCCTTTGTGCCGGGGGCGCCCAGCAGATCCGTGTCGGGGTCGGCGTATCTGTCCGCCGCGTCCGTCAAAGCCGTTTGGTCGTGCGGGAAAAAGAAAAATTCCCACGAATAGCCCGTCGACGGGTTTTCGGGCAGGACGACGGCGACTTTCGTTCCGCGCGCGACGGCGAAAGTCTTTCCGTCGTCGCGTTCGGTGACGGTCAGCGTTTGCGCGCAGGCGGTCAGCAGGACGCACAGGGCGGCGGTCAAAACTTTTTTCATTTCACGCCCCCAGTTTTCTGTACGCTTCCAGTTCTTCGATCGTGTTGATGTCGGCGGGCGCGTTTTCGATCAGCTTGATCTTGTCGACGATCAACGCCTGAACGTGGTACCCGTTTTGCAAAAAGCGCAGCTGTTCCAGCTTTTCGCGTTTTTCCAAAACGGCTTCGCCCATTTGCGGGAATTTCATCAGAACGCTTGTTTTGAAAACGTAGATGCCGATGTGGTGGTAGTAATCCTGATACGGGCATTTTTCCGCGTCGCGGACGTAGGGCGCCAGACTGCGCGTGAAATAAACGGCGCGTCCCTGCGTTTCGCCCTTTTCCAGCCCCATGACGATTTTGACGTTGTTCGGGTTTTCGGCGTCCGCCCGCGTTTTAAAGATCATGCCGCACGTCGCCAGATCGCAATCGGTTTCTTCGATGATTTTGATCAGCCGGTTGTTGATCGCGGGATCGACGTTGATGTTGTCGCCCTGGAAATTGACGGCGATGTCGTATTTCGTGCCGTCGGGGTCGATTTCCTTTAACGCTGTCGCGATCCTGTCCGTTCCGGACGGCAGGTTCGGATCGGTCAGAACGCACGTCGCGCCGAAGCTTTCGGCGACGTCGCGGATTTCCCGATCGCCGGCGGCGATGCACACGTCGCCTTTGATCGCGGCTTTGACGTGTTCGTAGACGTGCTGGATCAACGGTTTTCCGTTAATGTCGCGCAAGGGCTTGTTCGGCAGACGGGTCGCCGCCAACCGCACGGGAATCATCGTAATCACTTTGCTCATTTTATCCTCGCTTTACTTCTGCTGTTCCAGCCATTGTTTGAATTCGACCACGTCGCGCACCTCCGGCACGTCTTGCAGATCCGCGGGGGAGTCCGTCGTAAATTCGCTGCGGATTCTGACGCATTTCGCGCCGACGGCTTTGGCGGCGTACAGGTTGTAGATCCGGTCGTCCGCCAGCACGGTTTCGTCCGCTTTCAGCCCGTATTTTTCCAGACATTGACGCAGCATGTCCTCTTTGGCGGTGTCGTGCATGAACTTGCCGTGTTGCACACATTCGATCGTCAGAAAATCCGTCACGTCTTTCAGCAGGACGTTCAGCAGTTTCTTTTTCGTTTCGACGTCGAACGTCGCGGACAGGGTGAACTGCCTGTATCCTTTTTCGTTCAGGTCGCGCAAAGTTTCGACGACGCGCGGGTACAGCGGGCGGTTGTTGAAAAATTCGGGCGAAGCGCAAAAATCCCTGTCCATCTGCACGCCCTTTGTCGGGTGGGTTTTCAGTTCCAAAGCCCCGTATTTCGGCGAAACGGGCAGGACTTTCGGCAGGTCGTCCCATTTCAGACCGGCGTAGTCGTTTTTATAGTTCGGGTGGCGCGTCAGGAAATCGTAATAGGCGTAATTGATGTTCGCCAAAACGCCGTCCACGTCCCAGAAAATGTTTTTAATCACGGCTTTCTCCGTTTTTTGTTGAACAGACGACAGGATAAACCGCCGCCGCCCGCGGCGCAAGCCCTTTACGCCAAATGCCCGAACAGGTCGTATTCGGTCGCGTCGGTGATTTTGACCCTGACGAAAGTTCCGGCTTCGACGAAATCCTTTGACGTGAAATAAACCTTGCCGTCGACGTCGTATCCGTTCGAATAGTCGCGACCGAAGAACATGTCTTCGTCCTCGTTGAACCCCTCGCACAAAACGTCTAAAGTCCGACCGACGCGCTTTTGCTGGGATTCAAAGCTGATGCGGGCTTGCGCCGTCATCAGCGCGTCCAGCCGTTCGCGCTTGACCTCCTCGTCGATCTGGTCGGGAAAGTCGCAGGCGGGCGTTCCCTCTTCGCGGGAATAGGCGAACGCGCCCAGACGGTCGAATTTCGCTTCCCTGACGAAATCCAGCAGTTCGGCGAACTGTTCGTCCGTTTCCCCCGCGAAACCGACGATGACGGTCGTGCGCAAAGCGATGTCGGGCATCGCGCGGCGCAGTTTTTCGATGACGGATTTGATTTGCGCCTTGTCCCCGTGACGGTTCATGCGGCGCAAAACGGCGTCGGAAATGTGCTGGATCGGCATGTCCAGATAATGCAGAACGCGCGGGTTCGTCCGCATTTCCTCGATCAGTTCGTCGTCGATTTTGTCGGGATAGCAATAGAAAATCCGAATCCACGGAATCGTCGTTTCGGCGCTCAGACGGCGCAGCAGTTCCGCCAAAGCGGGCTTTTTGTACAAATCGACGCCGTAGCGCGACGTGTCTTCGGCGATCAGGTTCAGTTCTTTCGCCCCCGCCGATTCCAGATCCCGCGCCTCTTCGACGATGCTTTCGATTGTGCGGGAACGATAGCGTCCGCGGATTTTCGGAATGGCGCAATAGGAACAGCGGTTGTCGCACCCTTCGGATATGCGCAGAAAAGCGGCGGGCGAATCGTCGGACAGCATGCGTTCGCCCTCGATTGGCGTGTCTTCGTAGTTTTTAAAGTCGGCGTATTTGTCGGTTTTCAGGGATCTTTCAACCGTTTCGACGATGTCGTGAATGCCGCCCAGCCCCGTCGCGGCGTCGATTTCGGGCAAACGTTCCAAAATTTTGTCCCGCCAGCGTTCGACCAGACAGCCCGTGACGATCAGCTTTTTCAGCTTGCCCGTTTTTTTCAGCTTGGCGACCTCTTGAATCGCGGCGATCGATTCCTCTTTGGCGTCGCCGATGAATCCGCAGGTGTTGATTAAAATCACGTCGGCTTCGTTCGCGTCGCCCGTGATTTGAAAACGCGCGTCGTCCAAATGCGCCAGCATCATTTCGGTGTCGATCGTGTTTTTGGAACACCCCAAAGAAATAAATCCGATTTTCATAGCTTTCCCGCCGTGGTTAAAAAGTTAGAACGCCATAATGAAACGGCGGGCGTTTGATGTCAAACCGATAAACGCTCCAACCGCTTTTTTTCGGATTTCAGAACGTCTTTCAGCGTGATTTCAGCCATGGCTTTGCGGATTTTTTTGTTCAGCCCGGACCACATTTTGCACGCCGAACAATCGTTCGATTTCGGGCAGAACGATTTGTCGACCACGCATTCGACGACGGAAACCGTTCCCTCCATGGCTTCGACGACGTCCAGCAGAGTGATTTCCTTGGGCTGTTTCAACAACCGCAAGCCGCCCTTCGCCCCGCGCAGGGATTCGACGAATCCCGCTTCGTTCAGCGGCAGAATCAGGCGGCTGATGTATTTTTCGGAAATCTGCTGGGATTCGGCGATTTCCTTCATCAGCCGGGGATTTTCCCCGCCGTGCAAAGCCAGATCCAGCAAAATCCGCCAGCCGTAACGTCCTTTGGTCGATATTTTCATCGCGGTTTTCCTTTCAGTCCGTTTCCCTTTATAACACAAAAACGGCGGAAATTAAGCCCGAAATAAACACTACCGAAACGGTTGACAATAGAGCGGAACGGGTGTAGGCTAAATATTGTTTTCACTTGAACACGAAAGGGTCTAACATGAAAAAGGTTTGTTTGCTGGCTGTCGCCTGTATGCTGTGCGCTTCCGCCGCGTTCGCGGCTTGCGGCTGCGGAAACCGGCCGTGCGGCTGCGGTTGCGGCGCCGAAGTCGAATGCGACTGCGGAAAGTGACGGAATCTGATGGTTTCGGGGGCTTTCCGGCGCGGAAAGCCCCTTTTTTATAAAAGCGAAGAGGAATGAAATGAAAGTGTTTAAATCTGTTTCGGAATTGGTCGGACGCACGCCCCTGTTGGAACTGGCGCGTTTCGAACGGGCGGAAAATCTGGGCGCGACCGTTCTGGCGAAACTGGAAATGTTCAACCCCGCCGGATCGGTCAAGGACAGAATCGCCAAAGCGATGATCGACGACGCGGAACAAAAGGGATTGCTGAAACCGGATTCGGTCATCATCGAACCGACCAGCGGCAACACGGGCATCGGACTGGCGGCGATCGGCGGATCGCGCGGCTACCGCGTCATTTTGACCATGCCCGAAACGATGAGCGTCGAACGCCGCAACCTGTTAAAGGCTTTCGGCGCGGAACTGGTGCTGACGCCGGGGGCGAAAGGCATGGCGGGCGCGGTCGAAAAAGCCGAAGAGCTGGCGAAGGAAATCCCGAACGCCTTTATCGCGGGACAGTTCGTGAACCCCGCCAACCCCGCCGCGCATGAAAAAACGACGGGACCCGAGATCTGGCAGGATACCGACGGCAAGGTCGACTTTTTCGTCGCGGGCGTCGGCACGGGCGGCACGCTGTCGGGCGTCGGCAGATATTTGAAAAAGATGAATCCCGCCGTCAAAGTCGTCGCGGTTGAACCCGACGCTTCCCCCCTGCTCAGCGAAGGAAAGGCGGGACCCCACCCGATTCAGGGCATCGGCGCTAACTTCGTTCCCGAAACGCTGGACCGTTCGATTTACGACGAAATCGTTCGCGTGACGGGCGAACAGGCGTTCAAGACGGGACGTTTTCTGGCGCGCAAAGAGGGATTGCTGGTCGGCATTTCGTCGGCGGCGGCGGTTTGGGCGGCGGCTGAAATCGCCAAACGTCCGGAAAACAAAGGCAAAACGATCGTCGCTTTGCTGCCCGACACGGGCGACAGATACCTGTCGACGCCGATGTTCGCGGAATAAATCAAACGGACGCCGGCTGTTCGACGGAAACGGTTGTGTCCAGACGCAACATCAAATCGGTCAGCCGGCGCAAAAACGATCCGGTCAGCACGCGCAGGGGGACTTCCTTGCCCGCTTTGCTTTGAAAAGTGATCTTGCGCGGATTGTTCAAAAACGCGGAAATTGTTTTGGCGGTTTCCGCGTTTCTTTGTTTGTGCGCGTTCGATTCCGACAGCCAGTCGGCAATGCGCCGCCGGATTTTCCGGTCGTCCGCGGCGTCCGCGGAACGGCGCATATACAGCGTGTCGACGTATTTTTTGTATCCCGCGAACGGTTCCGTTCCGGTGAACGAAACGTTCAGCGACGACACGACCGTTCCGTTTAAAAATCGGGTCAGATCCTGAAGGGGATCCCCCCGCGTCACCATGTGCTTCAGCGCCAGAACCAGTTGTCCCTGTTTCGCGTCGGTGACGTTTTTCAGCCGCACGGACGCTTTCCAGTTTCCCAAACAAGCGTCGGACAGGCTGACGTTCAGCGTCATGACGCCCGTTTGCGGCGCGTAGCCGTAATCGACGCCGGCGTCCGCCGAAACGCGGTCGCACCCCGCCAGCAGCAGCGCGTACAGCGGACGGTTCAAAACGTCGGCGGCGGGATCGAACGCCGCCAGCGCGTCGACGACGGCTTCGTCCGATTTTTTCGTTTGCGCGGCGATGTCGGTCAGGCGGAAAGACGCGTTTTTGACGGTTATTTTCAGTTTCGACGCGACGCCGTTCTTTTCCCGATATTCGGCGACGTCGATTTTGCCGATGCGGTTCGCGAGATCCGGCAAGACCCGCAGACGCAGGGAAGCGTCCTTTAACGCCCCGACGCCGGTCAGGGACATGGAATAATCCCGAAACGAAACGGCGGCGTTCAGACGGTTGCGCGTCAAAAAGGCGTGGACGTTTTTCAGCTCCTCGTCCTTTTGCAGCATCACCATGAAAAAACCGCAGGCGGAAAACAGCAGAAACAAAACGGCGGCGGCGATCCACATGCTTTTGGTCACGGCGTTCCTCCCTGCCCGTAGGGGGCGTGATACGGTTGCCAGTTCGGTTTTTCGAACCGTTTGCGCACCAATCCGATCGGGTCGGCGGCTTCGCCGCACGCCTCTTGTTCGCAGGCGGCGGCGGACGACAGTTCCAGAACCGCTTTGTCAAACGGGGACGTCGCGTTGTTTTCGCGCGCCTCGGCTTCGGTCATCGGGCGCAGCGATCCGCTCAGGACGTGCCAGCCCGCGCGGTTCAAAAGCCCGCTGGTCTGCGCGATCAGAAAGGCGGACGGCCATTCGGCGCGCGCCTTGTCCAGTCCGGACGCCGCGACGTTCGCCAGCAGGTTGACGCGGACGGGCTTCCCCGTGACGCGGGCGGCGGTCGCCATCGCGAACAGGTTGTCGATCCGGTCGGCGCCGATCATGTACGCCAGTCTGCCCGCAAAGTCCGTTTTGGTCAATTCGTTGAAATCCGCCATCATCAGCTGGTGTTCGCGGGCGTCTTCGGCGCGGCGGGCGTTTTCGCGCAGTTTCGCCAGATTTTGCGTTTTATCCGAAACGATTTTCCATTTTTTGCCGGCGCCGCGCTCCAGTTCGGCGGCGTAGATCAGGTTCGGATCGTCCTCCGCGCCTTTTTTGTTTTCGGGCAGGTCCATTCCCGCGATGCCCTGCGGCACGGTCGTCGCGAAAAATTTCATGCGCCGCGCGCCCATGCAGAAAATGTCGGCGTAGCTTTCGGCGGCGCGCAAGATGTTGTCCGTGACGGTTCCGTCCAAAAACAGCTCTTCGTTTTCCGTGACGGCGGCGACGGTGAACGGGGAACACCCCGTCCACGGGGCGTACAGCCCTTTGGCTTTGCGTTCGCTTTTCAGAAATCCCAGATAGTGGATTTTCAATTCGGGGTCGGAATCGATCAGGTAGCTCAGATTCTGGTTTTCGCCTTTCGCCCCGTAGCGGTTCAGCAGGACGACGTTCAGGTTTTTCGACCCCGTGAACCGCCCTTCGGTGAAATAGCCGTCCAGCGTCGTTTCCAGCGCGCCTTTTTCGTTGAAAACGGATACTTCGGCGCGCCCGTACACCAGATTTTCGGAACACGAGTTTCCGCCGACGCTGACGAACCAGTTTTCGACCTGCCGCGCGGGTTTGTCGGTCGTGAACAGGATCGCGCATTTTTTGTCTTTGGATTTGATTTTGTATTCGGGCGCGTCGGGGGCGATGTGGGCGACGATGTGCCGCTTGTCCGCGGGCGGCGTCCATTCCTTGACGGGAAAGCCGCTTTTTCCGGCGTTCGTTTTAACGGCGGCGACCTGTAATTGGCGGATTTTGACTTTCAGCGTGCCCTTTTCGGGCTTCCATTTGTCCATGGCGGAAGCCGATCCCTGATAGACCAGCGTGTTCGCCTTGTACCCGTCGATGACGGCTTGGGTCGCGGAGGGGCATTCGCCGTTCAGAACGACGGCGACCTTCGACATCAGGGCGTTCAGGGCGGAATCGGAAAACGCGCTTTCGTCCTGCGCGAAGATCTTCAATCCCAAAATGTCGCCGCACCATTTGCCGTCTTCGACTTCGGCGAACACCTCGATGCCCGCTTTCGCCGAATAGGCGACGCGCTGCATTTCGCGCCCCGGCGGCACGTCAAGCGTTTGCGCGCCCGCGGGGAACGACAGAAAAAAAAAGCAAGCCGCCGATTTAAAAAAACTGTTCATAACGGCGACTATAAAATATAATTCGACCGGATTACAATCTTTTTACGACAAAGGAGCCGCCCCGTGATCGTGCCGGACAGACAGACGGAAGCGTATCTGAACAGCCCCGCTTCCATAAAAAAAACGGCTGATTTGTGCCGTTCCGGAATTTTAAAGCCGCGCGATTTCCTGCGCGCGGCGGCGTTGTGCCGCAACGATGCCGCGTGGACGCGTTTCGGCGCGGCGGCGTCGGCGCGCGCGGCGGCGGTCGGCTGGATTTTCGCGGCGCTGACGGGCGCCGTCGCAGGCTGGGGATTTCTCCGCGGTCCGGCGGGGTTCGTTTTTTGCGCCGTTCTGCTGATCGTTTGCGCTTTTCTGCGCCGGAAATCGGCGGTTGCGGATTTCGGCGGCGCGCTGATCGCGGGGGCTTTGGTTTTTCTGCCGGACGTCGTTTTCGGCACGAACGCCCTGCCGCACCGGCAACTGCTGTTGTGGAGCGCGCTGGCGGCGGCGTGGGGCGTCGGAACGACCCGCGCGGCGGTGCGGTTGGTTCCGGTCGCGCTTTTGAACGCGGCGGTCGTTTCCTGCGGCGTCCGGTTTTGGCTGTCGCTGTCCGTCGCGACGCCGCAGTCGTTCTTTTTAATTATGGCGGGGGCGAACGCCGCTCTGTTGTTCTTGCGCGAAAAGCTGGCGGAAAGAGTGCCGTTTTTGAACGATCGGGCGTATCGTCCGGCTTTGTTCGTCTTTACCGCCGCTTTTCTGATCGCCGCCGCGGCGCGGTCCGGAACGGCGGGGATCGGCTGGGCGGGCGTTTCCGTTTTCGCCGCCGCCGCCGGATACGCGTATTCCCGCCGCCTGCCCGACGGGACGCTGACCGCTTTAAACGCTTTGTTCGTTTCCGTTTGCGGGCTGTTGTGGATTTACCGCCTGATCGCCGCGCGCGTCGCCGATCCGGACGCCGCGTCGGGCGCGTTCGGTTTCGCCGCGTCGGGCGTTCTGCTGGCTTTGACGGTCGTCGCGCGCCTGAAAACCGCGCGCGCGAAGCGGGAGGCTGAAAACAATGACTGATCTTTCCGTCCGCCAGACGCTGGCGTGTTTGAACGTGTCCATTTTCGACGCCGATGTTGAAAACGTGCTGGAACGCGCGCGGCAAAACGAAATCGAACGTCAAAAGGAAAAAAGAAACCCGTTTCACGGCGTCCCGTCCCTGTTGATTCAAGCCGCCGCCGCCCTCGTCTGTTTTTGGGGACTGCGCGCGTTCGCGTGGTCGGCGGGCGCGGCACTGACGGTCGTTTGCGGAGTCGGGCTGGCGCGGTCGCGGTCTTTGCTCGCGCGGTATCTTTTCGGGGCGTATTTCGGAACGGGCGTTTTGCTGTTGATCAAGGCCCTGTTCGTCCTCAATCCCGTTCTGGCTGTTTTGCCGGCGGGCGCGATGTCGGCGGCGGCGTGCGTCAAGCCCGTCCGCCGCGCGCAAAGGATACAGGCGGCGGTGCTGTTTTTCGCCGTTTGCGTCGCGGCTTGCCTTCCCCTCGGCGGCGGGGTTTCGGGGGCTGTCCTCGCGCTTTTCTGCGTTTCGGGAACGGTCGGACTGATGTTCCCCGCGCGGGAAATCCGCTGGCGCGAAACGGCGGTCGTTTTTACCGCCGCGCCGCTGTTCGTCTGGGCGGGATACGACGCGGCGGCACTGTCCGGCGTTTTGCCGCGCGGCGTTCCGGACGCGGCGGGGGCGGCGGTCTGTCTGGCGGAAACGGCGCTGTTGCTGTTCGCTTTGCGCAAAGACGCCGAAGCCGGCGAAAAGGCGGCTTTGGCGCTGTGGGGATCGGGGGCGGCGGTCGCGGCGTGTTTTTTGGGCGGCGGCTTCGCTTTGTCCGCGTCCGTTTTCGCGACGGCGTATTTTACCGGCGGTCGCGCGCTGGGCAAAGTGGCGGCGGCGGCTTTTCTGTGGTTCTGGGGATTGTTTTTGTTGTCGCTGCCCTGTTCTTTTGAAACGGCGGCGGGAATCGGCGCGGCGTGCGCGGCGGCGTTTTCCGGATTGTCCGCGCGTCTGAAAAAGAAAAAAACGGAGGTTGAATCATGACGCGCCGTTGGAATATCAAAACCTTTTTGCCGGTTCTGTTTATTTTGGGCGTGGCGGGCGCGCGGTTTTACGGCGCGGCGGACACGGCTGAAACGGGCGGGATTCTGCTGTTGCCGGTCAGCGCGGTCGAAACGGGGCGGGACGGCTTTTCGCCCTATGTCCGTTTCCGCTACGACAATCTGATCCCCGTGTCCGATTTGACGGGGCTGTCGGGAACCGTCGTCGTCGAGCGGCGGGCGAACGGGCTGGCGCGTTTTGTGCCGGACGCCGCCGACCGTCCTTTGCGCCCGCGCGAAATGCCGCTGAAATACACGGTCGTTCCCGCCGTTGGGAACGGAGCGGAAGCCGAAATCCGCCACGCCGCCGTCTTCATGCGTTATTCAAACGCTGAACGGGTCGTCGTCCGGAACGCGCGCCACGCCGTCGTTCGGGTGAACGAATCGGGCGACGCGGTGCTGGTCGGGCTGGCGGACGCGGCGGGCGTCATCGCGGCGGCAGGGCAGAGCGCAAAGGCGCGAAACAGCGATTGAAATCGACGTGGTAGATGATATAGCGGTCGTCCACCTCTTTGGGCGTGCCGGGGGCTTTGACGACAAAGCACGGCAAATCGCGCCCGACGATCAGGCGGCTGGAAAACTCGGGTCTATTTTTAAAGGATTCCCGCGCTTTCTGACGCGCTTTTTCCGGCGCTTCGTAATACGGCGCGTCCAGCAGGACGGTCGTGATTTCATGCAGGCGCAACAGCTCCCCGACGCGGTTCATGTCCGTCGCGTACAGCGTTTCGTAGGCGTCTTGGATCCCTTGCGCGTTGGAATGGTACGGCGACCCGACGACGGGTCTGTCCGATCCCCACGCCGTTTCCGGACCGCGCGACGACGACGTCAGAACGCCGCCTTTTTTCGGGGACAGATAGGGGACGTAGTCCGCCGGACGCATGATTTCCTTTTCCAGACCGGTTTCGGTCAGGTAGGATCCGTAAAGAATCATGTACAGCGCGACGGCGACGGCGCAAAAATCCAGAACGCGCGCGGCGATCGCGACCGGCTTTTTGCGCAGGACGCTTCCCCCGCCCGCAGCCGACAGCGCGACGCCGAATCCGGTCGCGGCGAAAGGCACGGCGATTCGTCCGAAGCGGTAGCTGAACAGCGCCGCCAGAAAAAAGAACAAACAGGGCAGTCCCGCCGTCAGCAGAGCTTTTTTCCGCCTGACGTCCGCGCGCGCGAAGAAAAGAACGCCCGCCGCCGTCGCGACGATGGACGGGAAATTGATCATCAGCATGTATTTCGCGCTGACGATCGTCGGTTGCAGTTCCGAAATGTGAATCGCCCAAACTTCGAACAGCTCGGGCGGAATCGGCGACGCGAAAACCTTTTCGCCGAACAGGAACAGCTCGATTCCGAACGCCCAGAACGTCAGAAAAGCCAAAGAAAAGAAGCGTCCGAAAAACGTCGCGACGATCTTCCGCTTTTCCAGCAGGCGTTCCAGGGCGAACGCCGCCGCCGCCAGACCGAACACGGCGACCAGCAGGACGGACAGCCGTCCGTTGTCCGCGAAAAACAGCCCCTGCATCGGCGGATTTAAAACCAGACAAACCGCGGCGGACAGAAACGACCAGAACGCGAACAGAAAGATTTGGCGCATGTTCTGGATTCTGAACAGCCAGCCCGCGACCAGTCCCGCCGTCGCCGCCAGCTGCATTAAAAAGCCTTCGGGCGAAATCCAGACGGAAACGCCCGCCAAGATCCCCGCGCGTTTGAACCAGCGGATCCTTTGCGTTTTAACGCCGCGGAACAGACAGCCCAGAACCGCGATCCAAGCCAGATTCAGAAAAACGTGGTGGTCGGCGCGCCCCGCGACGAACAGGCTGTATATCGCGGGCGGGCAAAAATACAGCAGCACGGAAAGCAGACGGATCGAAACCGGCAGAAAAACGCGCCCCGTCCAGATCAGCGCGGCGGCGGACAGCGCCGCCATGACCGGCTGGTACAGGAAACAGCCGCGCAGAATCGCGTCTTTCAAATCCGTGAACGGCAGAAAGGGCAGGGTCGGCAGCAGCAGAGCCAGATCGTTGATGCGGGTGAAGTGCAGAATCTGTCCGAACGGGTTGTTGTCGTGGCGGTACAAAATCTCCGCCCACGATTTCGACCGGATAAAGTCCGCCAGACGCATGGCGTGCGTGTAGTTGTCCGTTTCGGGCATCAAACCGTTCGAAACGGCGATCAGAAACATCTGCCACGCCAGAACCGCCGAAACGATCCAGAAATATTCGTGTTTTTCGTAACGGGCGCGAATCGCCGCGATCAGTTTATAAATCAAACAAATCCCCCTGTTTCGAATCGGTGTCGGCGTTTTCCGCGGACTCGTAGGCGGGGCTGAACGGGAAATGTCTGGCGCACCGCGGTTCGTAAATTTCGCCCGCGCCCAGTTCGATGTCGGCGTCCGATCCGCCGCGTTTGTGGGTGAAGATGGCGGGTTCGCCGCATACGGCGCATCTGGCTTGCAGCGGGACGCACCGGTCGGCGACCGATTTCAGTTCGGACACGATGTCGAACGGTTCGCCTTTCCAGTTCAGGTCCAGTCCGCAGCAGACGACGTCCTGCCCGCGTCCGGTCAGGGTTTCGACGCACGCGATGATGTCGCCGTCGAAATACGGTTCGGTGAAAAACTGGATTTCGTCGAAAAAGACGGCTTGGGCTTTGCCGACGGCGTCGGACCGCAGAATTTCGTCGGTGTTGGTCAGGTTGAACGCGGCGGCGGCGACTCCGTCGTGCGTTTTGATTTCGCAGATGCCGTAGCGCGTGTCGAACGACGGTTTGATCAAAACCATTTCGCCCTGAAACGCGCGCGCCTTGCGCAGCAAAGCGGACGTCTTTCCCGCGAACATGGGTCCCGTGATGACTTCCAAACAACCTTTTGACATAATCGAACGTCCCGAAAATTGAAAACAAGCGGGATCAGGTTTGCCCGTTTGCGTCCCCTCTGTCCAGCAAAAAAGCAAAACGAAAGCGATTCCTTGCGGTCGCGCGGGGCATAAAAAGTTAACGGGGCGATGAAATGCTTTGAAAAAAAAATCGCTTCAAGATATAAAAGAGGGACTGAAAGTTTTTTGCAACGGAACAGAGGTTTTCTATGCTGGTTCAAGGATTGGAGCTGACGCTGATCGGTATGACGGGCGTCTTTACGTTCTTGTTGCTGCTGGTCGCGGCGATGCGCGCGCAGGCGGCGGTTTTTAAATATCTGGGCGTTTCGGACGAAACCGAAGCGACGGACGAAAACGGCGCGGACGGCGAACTGGTCGCCGCGGCGATTGCGGTCAGGCTGAAAAACGGCTAACGGTAAGGTGAAAAAACATGGCTAAAAAAGTTATCAATTTTATGTGCACGGCGTTCCGCGACGGATTCCAGTCCGCTTTCGGCATGCGTGTTTTGCCCAAAGACTATTTCCCCGCTGTGGAAATGGCGCGCGACGCGGGTATCCGCTATTTCGAGGCCGGCGGCGGCGCTGCGTTCCAGTCCGCTTTCTTTTACTGCAATCAGAACGCCTTTGACGTGATGGACAAATTCCGCGAACTGGCGGGACCCGACGCGAATCTGCAAACGCTGGCGCGCGGCATCAACGTCGTCGGGCTGGATTCGATGTCCACCGATTTGATCAAACTGCACGCCAAGCTGTTCAAAAAACACGGCATGACGACGATTCGCAACTTCGACGCCCTGAACGATCCGAACAACCTGATCGTTTCCGGCAAGGCGATCAAAGAAGCGGGCTTGCAGCATCAGATGACGATCACGATCATGTCCCTGCCCCCCGGCTGCACGGGCGCGCACGACGCCGATTTCTACGAACAGCGCCTGCGCGCGGTTCTGGACGCCGACGTTCCGTTCGATTCCCTGTGCCTGAAAGACGCGTCCGGCACCTGCACGCCCGCGATCGTTCACGAAACGATCAAGCGCATGCGCAAGCTGACGGACAAGCCGATTTCGTTCCACACGCACGAAACGGCGGGCACGTCGGTGCTGTGCTGCATGTCGGCGATCGAAGCCGGCGCGGACACGATCGACCTGTCTTTGGCGCCCGTTTCCGGCGGCACCTGCTCGCCCGACGTGCTGACGATGTGGCACGCCCTGCGCGGCACGGATTACGTTTTGGACGTCGATCCGCAGAAGATTCTGGAAACCGAGGAATTTTTGAAAAACGCGCTGTCCGAATACCTGTTGCCGCCCGAAGCGACGAAGGTCGAGCCGCGCGTTCCGTGGTCGCCTCTGCCCGGCGGCGCGCTGACGGCGAACACGCAGATGTTGCGCGACAACGGCATCATGGACAAATTCCCCGCGATCGTCAAAGCGATGGAAGAGGTCGTGCGCAAAGGCGGTTACGGTACGTCCGTCACGCCCGTGTCGCAATTCTATTTCCAGCAGGCGTTCAACAACGTCATGCAGGGACCGTGGAAAAAGATCGCCGCGGGGTACGGCAAAATGGTCTTGGGTTATTTCGGACGCACGCCGCACGAACCCGATCCCGAAGTCGTCAAAATCGCTTCCGAACAGCTGGGGCTGGAACCGACGAAGGAATCTCCTTTGGCGATCAACGACCGCAATCCCGACAAGCAGATCGCCCATTTCCGCGACGTTTTGAAACAGAACAATCTGCCCGAAACGGACGAAAACATCTTTATCGCGGCGGCTTGCGGCGAAAAAGGCATCGCTTTCCTGAAAGGCGAGGGCAAGATCGGCGTTCGCTACAAGGAAAAACCGCGCGCGACGGCGGGTGATTTCGACGTCGTCGTGAACGGCAAAAAACACAGCGCGACGCTGAACGGCGACACGGTCGTCGTCGACGGCAAGTCCTTTACCGTCACGGTCGGCGCGGCGGGCAAGGTCGAAGCCAAACCCGCGGCGACCGGAAACGGCGCGGCGGCGGACGTGACGTCGCCCGTCCCCGGAACGGTGGTCAAAATCGTCGCGAACGCGGGCGACCGCGTGACCAAAGGTCAGCCGATCATGATTTTGGAAGTCATGAAGATGGAAAACCCGATTCCCGCGCCCGCGGACGGCGTCGTTGACAAAATCGCCGTTCATCAGGGCGATCAGGTCGTCACGGGTCAGTTGCTGATGACGCTGAAATAACGGGGGCTGATATGGAAAAACAAATGTTGAAAGCCGAACGCCGCCACATGTTCGTCATGTGGACGGTCGTCGGGCTGTGTGCCCTGTTTTCGCTGGTCAACATTCTGATCGCCGCGTCGCACGGACGCGTCGGTCAGATGTTTTCCGACTATATGGCGAATCACGAATCGTTCGCCATGCTGGTGAAATCGACGGGTCTGTACGGCTTTTTCGCCGATTCGGGTTCGACGGTTTCGTCGACGGGCAAGGAAATGCTGTTGTCCATGGGACTGGGGCAACTGACCATGATCGGCATCAGCCTGATCCTGATCTATCTGGCGATCGCCAAAGGGTTCGAACCGCTGCTGCTGATTCCGATCGGATTCGGCGGTCTGCTGTCGAACGCGCCGGGCGCCGGCGTGTCCGAAGTCATGGACGGCGTGACGGGTTTCCTGCTGTACATCTACAACATCGGCATCGCCCCGCCCAGCATTTTCCCGCTGATCATCTTCATGGGCGTCGGCGCGATGACGGATTTCGGTCCCATGATCGCGAACCCCAAAGTCGCGATTCTCGGCGGCGCGGCGCAGTTCGGCATTTTCGCGACCGTTCTGGGCGCGCTGTGGCTGACCGATCTGGGATTGGTGAACTTCACGCTGAAACAGGCGGCGTCGATCGGCATCATCGGCGGCGCGGACGGTCCGACGGCGATTTTCCTGACGGGACGTCTGGCGCCCGAACTGATGGGCGCGATCGTCGTCGCGGCATATTCCTACATGGCTCTGGTGCCGATTATCCAGCCGCCCATCATGCGCGCGCTGACGTCGGTCGAAGAACGCAAAATCAGAATGAAGCAGTTGCGCGAAGTTTCCCGCAAGGAAAAGATCGTCTTTGTCTTTCTGGTCGTTTTGCTGTGCATTCTGTTCGTTCCCAGCGCGGCGCCCCTGATGGGCATGCTGATGTTCGGCAACCTGTTGCGCGAAAGCAAAGTCGTCGACCGTCTGGCGAAAACGGCGGCGAACGATTTGTGCAACATCGTGACGATCTTCATCGGTCTGACGGTCGGGTCGAAGCTGTCGGCTGACAAATTTCTGGCGAAGGAAACGCTGGGGATTTTGTTCCTGGGGCTGGCGGCGTTTTCGATCGCGACGGCGGCGGGCGTTCTGATGGCGAAGCTGATGAACGCGTTTTCGAAAGAAAAACTGAATCCGTTGATCGGCGCGGCGGGCGTTTCCGCGGTTCCGATGGCGGCGCGCGTCGCCGACCGCGTGGCAAAAGAGGAAGATCCGACGAACTTCATTTTGATGCACGCCATGGGACCGAACGTTTCGGGCGTGATCGGATCGGCGGTCGCCGCCGGCATTCTGCTGGTCATGTGCGGCTGATGACGCGGACGGCGGACCGAATCGAAAACGTGAAAACCGGCGGGGCGGGGCAATCCCGCGCCGTCGGGCTGTTTTTATCGCGACGTTTCGACGAAGCCGCCGCCGCTTACGACGAATTGCTGAAAAGCGATCCAGACAATCTGACTTTTTTGATCAATCGGGAACTGTGCCTGTTGCGGACGCGCGCGCCCGACGCGGCGTTTTTCGACGCGATGATCCGGCGCGTGAACGATTTGCCCGCGCAGGGATACCTGTGTTTGGCGCAGATTCTTTTCGACAGGGGAAAAACGGCGGAATCGCTGGTGTTTGTCGATCACGCGCTGGCAAAGGACGCCGACAGCGCCGACGCCTGCCTGTTAAAGGCGCGGTTGTTGGACATGGCGGGCAGGGACGCCGAGCTTTACGATTTCATGCGTTCCGTTTATCCGCGCCTGAAACGCGACGACAGGATTTTGTGTCTGGCGGCGTATTATTCGGCTTTGCTGTGGAACACGCGTCAGGCGAAATTTTTGATTAAAAAAGCCCTGAAAGCGAACCGTCCCGCCGTTTTGCAGAACGAATGGCTGTATTCCGCGCTGATCGGCGCCGATTTGAACGCGGACATCATCAAATACGGCGTCGAGGCGTTGAAAACGACGGATAAAAATTCCGCCGTGTGGCTGGCTTTGGCGAACGCGTACGCCGCGGCGGGGGAATACGACACGGCGTCCGCCGCCTTTGCGGCTTTCTCCCGGCTCGCCCCGATCGACGACGAACTGCGGCTGAACTGGGCGGGCGTGGAAACGGCGCGCCGCGATTACGCCAAAGCGTTCGATTTGCTGGACGGCGTTTCGACGATGACCGAAAGCGTTTTCGCGCGAATGTGCGCGGTGCTGACGGACATGGTCGCCGCGGGCGAAACGGCGCAAGCGGTCGAAAAGGCGCGGGCGTGGCGCGGAAAAAGGAAAGGCGACGCGGACGTCGATTATTTCTGCGACGCTTTGACGGGCGCCGACAGGACGAAACCCGCGCCCCTGTCCTATGTGCGCCTGACGGGGGATTTGAACGCCACGGATCTGGCGGCGCGCTGTTTCGACGCCGGACGGTGCCGGATCGGCGGAGTCGTCGAAAACGCCATGAACGCGTTGAAAATTCCGACGGGGCTTTCGATGAACGTTTTGGACGCCGGCTGCCGCACCGGCGCGGCGGCGGAGGTTCTGTCCGCCTTTACGGCGCCCGACGGCGCGCTGACGGGAACGGACATTTCCCAAAACATGCTGGATTTCGCCGACGAAACGGGGCTGTACGACGAACTGGTCAACGTCGATTTCGTCGCGTATTGCGCGAAAAACAAAAAACGGTTCGACGCGGTCGCGTGCGTCGACGCGCTGATGTACTTTTCGGATTTGACGGCGGCGTTCAAAGCGGTGGCAAAGGCTTTGAAACCGCGGGGCGGCTTTGTGTTTTCCGTCGCGCCGTCGCAGGTCGCTCCGTGCAGGCTGGAACGAAACGGCACGTTTTCGCACGAATCCGGCTTTGTCGAAAGCTGTCTGAATTTCGCGGGCTTTTCGACGGTCAAAGTCGTTCGCGAAAATCTGTTCGACAGCGAAAGCCGTCCGGAAACGCGGCTGGTTTTCGCCGCGCGAAAGCGGGATTGACGATGGATTTGATCGCGCGGCTGAACGAATGGAACGAACGCGGGGAATACGACGCCGCTTTGCGTTCCGCCGCCGCCGCGGTCAAGGAAAACGACGGCGATTTCGCCCTGTGGATCGCGCTGGGGAACGCTTTTTACGGCAAAAAAATGTACGGCGACGCCGAACGGGCGTACAAAAAGGCGGAAACGCTGAATCCGTCCGACCCGACCGCGCCGTCGAATCTGGCGGGGCTTTTTTTCGAAACAAACAGGTTCGAGGACGGATTGACCGCCTGCGACGAGGCGCTGCGCCGCGCGCCGGACGCGTTGAACGCGCTGGTTCACCGCGGCAACATGCTGTCGTCGCTGAACCGGTTTGACGAGGCGCTGGAAACGTACGAACGGGCTTTGCGCCTGTCCCCCGGCGACGATTTGACGCGGTTCAATCAGGCTTACGCGCTGTCGATGACGGGGCAAACGGATCGGGCGGGGGAAATTTATTCGGGATTGCTGGAAAAAGATCCCGACAACGTCGAATATCTGTACGCTTTCGCCTCTTTCGCGGAAAGGATCGGCGACGCCGGACGGGCGGCTGAAATCTATTTGCGCCTGTTGAAACTGAAAGACGAACCGTCGACGCACGTCACGCTGGCGGGGTGTCTGTACACGCTGCTGCTGGCGGACGAAACGGACGCCGTTTTGCGGCTGACGGACGAATGGCTGACGGCTTTTCCGGACAACCCCGTCGCCCTGCACACGCTGGAAACGCTGAAAAACAAAGACGGAGCGAAGCGCGCGTCCGCCGAATACGTGACGGAACTGTTCGACGCGTTCGCTGATTCCTTTGACGGCGTTTTGGCGGATTTGTCCTACCGCGCGCCGGAATACGTCGCCGAAGCCGTTGAAAAATACGATTTCCCCGCCCCGCCCGCCGGATTGGATCTGGGGTGCGGCACGGGGCTTTGCGGCGCGGCGATGCGGAAACGCGGAATCGCGCTCGCGTCGCTGACGGGGGTCGACCTGTCGGAAAAAATGCTGGAAAAAGCCGCCGGACGCGGCGTCTACACCGAATTGATGCAAAGCGACATTTTGACTTTTCTGCCCGCGCGCCCCGCCGCGTTCGACGTGATCGTGTCGTCCGACGTGTTCACTTATCTGGGAGATCTGTCGGAATTGTTCGCGGGACTGGCGGCGGCTTTGAAGCCGAAAGGGCGGCTGGCGTTCACGGTCAGCGAATGCGCCGAAAAGGCGGACGGGTACGTTTTGGGGCTGTCGGGGCGGTTCAGGCACGGCGAACGGTATGTCAGGGACGGACTGGAGCGAAACGGGCTGACGGTCGAATCGGTCGTCAGCGTCGAACTGCGCCGCGAACTGGACGCCCCCGTCGCGGGATTGCTGGTGCAGGCGGTAAAGAAATAAACGCTTGCCAATCTTTCGGCGTTTTTGGTACAAATTTCGAAAACAACTTTTGCAAAAGGAACGGAATCTTATGACGGAAATCGAAGAAGTGGCGGTTGAAATCGTCGAAACGGCGGCGCCGAAGCGCGTCCGCTGGTTTTCAAAGGCTTGGTTTGAAAAAATTTTGAACAACGAAGCGACCAGCGGTCTGGTTATGATTTTCGCCATGGTCGCCGCGATTGTCTGCGCCAACACGGCGGCGCGCGAACCCGTGCATCGTTTTTTGCAGACGACGATGACGGTCGGCGTCGGGGAAACGCTGTTTTCCAAATCCATCGAATGGTGGGTGAACGACATTCTGATGGTGTTCTTCTTTTTGCAGGTCGGGCTGGAGCTGAAACGCGAAATGACCGAGGGATTTCTGTCCGATATCCGGCAGGTGTTCGTGCCGTGCGTAGCGGCTTTGGGCGGGATATGCTGCCCCGCGATCATCTACGCGGTCGTTAACAACGGTTCGCCCGAATACATGCACGGCTGGGCGATTCCGACCGCGACCGACATCGCTTTCGCCGTGTGCGTTCTGATGCTGGTCGGCAAACACGTCCCGCAGGCGGCGAAGATCTTTCTGCTGGCGATCGCGATTTTCGACGATTTGGGCGCGATCATCATCATCGCGTTGTTCTACAATCAGGGCGTTTATCTGTCTTTGCTGGGCTACGCCTGCATCGCGACGTTCGTCCTGTATCTGCTGAACAGAATGCACGTCAAGGCGTTCCTGCCGTACCTGATGATGGGCGTCGTTTTGTGGTATTGCTTCCTGAACGGCGGCATTCACACGACGATTGCGGGCGTCGTCGTCGCGATGGCGTATCCCATGCGCATCGAAGGCGAGCGGGAATCCCCGCTGAACGGGTTGATGAAAATTCTGAAGCCGTGGGTCGACTTCTTTATCCTGCCGGTGTTCGCTTTCGCCAGCGCGGGGCTGTATTTCGGCGGCGTGACGGCGCAGACGTTCACGCACACGCTGACTCTGGGCATCATTTTCGGGCTGTTTTGGGGAAAACAGATCGGCATTTTCTTCACGACGTGGGCGCTGATCAAAATGAAGATCGCCTCGTTCCCCAAAGCCGTCACGATGCTGGATCTGTACGGCGTGGCGGTCGTCGCGGGAATCGGGTTCACGATGGCGCTGTTCGTCGGCAAGCTGGCTTTGCCGGGCGAAGCCAGCCAGCAGGAAATCCGGCTGGGCGTGATTTGCGGTTCCGTGATTTCGGCGTTGTGGGGCGCGGTCGTGTTCCATTACGGCAGACGCTGGAAAAACTGGTTTATGACCAGAGTTTTGAAGCGTGAAAACGCGCCGTTGTAAGGTAAAGTGAAAAAAGGCGTTCGGAATTGCTTCGAACGCCTTTTTCGTCAAGGGGGCGGCATGGATTACACGACGGACGATTTTCTGGGCGGCAGGATTAAATTGCGCCAGCCGGTCGGCGGCTATCGGGCGACAAGCGACGCCGTGCTGCTGGCGGCGGCGGTCGGCGCCAAACGCGGGGATCGGGTTTTGGACGCCGGCGCGGGAACGGGCGCGGTAGGACTGTGCGTCGCGGCGCGCTGTCCCGACGTCGCCGTCGTCGGGGTGGAGCTGCAATCCGTCATGGTTGAACGGGCGCGCGAAAACATCGCCCTGAACGGGCTGGAAAGCCGCGTGACGGTGGTTCAAGCCGACATTCGCGCGAAAAAAATCGACGGCGCGGAAAAGGGGGCTTTCGACTGGGTGGCGACCAATCCGCCTTTTATACTGGAAGACCAGATTTCCCCCGACGAAACACGCGACACGGCGCACCGCGAATCCGGCTGTCCGCTGGCGGAATGGGTGGACGCGTGTCTGCGCTATGTCGCGGCGCGGGGGCGTTTCGCGATGATCAACCGCGCGGACAGACTGCCGGAAATTCTGTCGCTGCTGTACGGCAGATTGGGCGGAATCCGCGTCATTCCGATATGGACAAAGGCGGGCGAACCCGCCAAACGCGTCGTCGTCACGGGACGCAAAGGCGTGAAATCCTCCGCCGTTTTGGAAACGGGCGTCGTTTTAAACGACGCGGACGGCAACAAAACGCGGCGCGCCGACGGCGTCATGCGTTTCGGCGAACCGCTGGGCTGAAAAAAGGAACGCTTCTTAAAAAAAACATCTTGATTTTCCACGCAGTCGTTATATATTCCCCGCGCTTTTCGATTGTTTGGCGCGAAAGGGAACCGCGATGAAAACGATGGAACGAAACAAAATGCCCGTTCGGGAATGGCTGCCGCTGTTCGGCGTCACTTGCGCCGCTTTCATTTTCAACACGTCCGAATTTATGCCGATCGGTCTGCTGACCGGCATAGCTTCGGATTTCCATATGACCGAAGCGGGCGCGGGCAGGGTGATTTCCGTTTACGCCTGGGTCGTGATGGCGCTGTCTTTGCCGCTGATGCTGCTGGTCTGCCGCATGGAAATGAAAAAACTGATGCTGGCGACGATCGCTTTGTTTTCCGTCTGCCAGCTGTTTTCAGCCGCGTCGACGGGATTCGCGGGACTGCTGGCGTCGCGGATCGGCGTCGCGTGCGCCCACGCCGTGTTTTGGTCGATCGCTTCGCCGATGGCGGTGCGGCTGGTTTCCGACCGTTTCCGTTCCCGCGCGCTGGGCATGATCGTCGCGGGAACGTCGATCGCCATGATTTTGGGATTGCCGTTCGGACGCATGGTCGGACTGTGGGTCGGCTGGCGCATGACGTTCGCGGGCGTCGGCGTTTTCGGCTTTGCCGTGCTGGCGTATCTGTTTTTCGTCACGCCGAAACTGGAGGCGACCGGCGAGCCGTTCGGCGTTTCAAAACTGCCGGCTTTGTTTAAAACGCCCGCTTTGACGGGGATTTTCGCGCTTTCGCTGACCGTGTCGGCGGCGTACTACACCGCGTACAGCTATATTGAACCGTTTTTGCTGCAAACGGCGCGGCTGCCGAACGGATTGATCACGGCGGCGCTGTCCGTGTTCGGCGCGTCGGGACTGATCGGCAGCAAACTGTTTTCGAAATGCTACGACAAAGCGCCCGCGCGGTTTTTGAATCTGACCGTGTTCGGCGTGACGGTCGCTTTGCTGTTGTTGTATCCCGCGTCGTTTTCCCTGCCGTCGATGATCGTCCTGTTCGTGTTCTGGGGAACGTCCGTCACGGCGTTCAACGTGTCGTGTCAGGCGGAGATCATTCGGCGGACGGACGAAAACGCTTCGGCGGTGGCGATGTCGATCTTTTCGGGCATTTTCAATATGGGAATCGCCGTCGGAACGATGTTCGGCGGCGCGGTCTGCGCGACGGTTTCGCTGTCGGCGGTCGGGTTCGCGGGGGCGTTGTTCGCTTTGCCCGCGTCGATCGTTTGCCGTCGGGTCGGCGCCGGACGCGGAGTCGCTTGCGCCGCGCGCTGAAATCTTTTCGTTTTTGCCGTTTTCTTTTGTATAATGCGAGAAAAACGAAAGGAAACGGATATGCGTTTGAAAATCGGAACAATCGCCGGAATCGCGCTGGTGCTGGCGGTCGCGACGTTGCGGGCGGCGAACCGCGCGGACGAAAGCGCGAAAGACGCGGCGGCGCGGGAACAAATCGCGGCTTTGGCTGCCGACGGAAAATTCGACGCGGCGATTGACGAGATGTATAAACTTTTACAGGCGCGGAAATCGGCGGCGGGATTGAAAAGCCTTGACGAAAAGGCGTTCGCCGGCGTCGACCGGCGCATTTTGAACAACGCGATGTCGGCGGCGATGTCCGCTTACATGCCCGCGCGCGCGGTGATGGAGGGCGGGCTGATTTTCGTCGAACGCAACGGGTTCGCCGACGGGCTGAGCGCGACGGTGTCGACGGACGGGGCGGGGACGTATTACATCGCCTACCGCGGTTCGGACGACGTCCGCGACGTGAAGTCGGATTTGCAAATCATCAACGGCGAACTGCCCGACCAGTTCGCGACGGCGCAGTCGGTGTACGCGGATTTCAAACAACGCTATCCCGACGCCAAAATCGTTCTGACGGGGCATTCGCTGGGGGCGTCGCTGGCGCAGCTGGTCGCGGCGAAAAATCCGGAAACGGCGGCGTACACTTGCGCTCCGGTCGGAACGGGGGACATCGTAAAGCGCGAAAAAGGGCTGTCCGACACGGGCAACGCGTTCAACCTGCTGGTCAGAGGCGACGCGTTTTCAAACGCGCTGACGCAGACGGGACGTTCGAAAACGGTCGAAATCAAAACCGCGAACGGCAGGAAACAACAGCCGCACAGCGTGCTGAACTGCCTGAAACCGTAAAAAAAAACGCGACCGGCGAATTTTTTGCTTGCAAAACGGTTTTTCCGTGGTATTATTCACTTCGTTCTTGAAGAAGTGGGGTTGTAGCTCAGTTGGGAGAGCGCTTGAATGGCATTCAAGAGGTCAGGGGTTCGATTCCCCTCAGCTCCACCATAAAAAGCCGCAGAAATCTGCGGCTTTTATCGTTTTTGAAACAAAATTCCCCAATCGGTCGTTTTTCATTTTTTGACTATTTTTTGACTGAGATTGCTCTCTGAAAGCTCTTTTTTGAAACGAAAAGGCGGATAAAAAAATCTTTTTTGGTAATCTCGGAAATTTTGAAAAATTTTTTTCCCGATTTCACTTTTGCCTACGGAATTTGGGTAATTTTGGAAATGGAAAACCCTTTTTTAGAAAATATGCCGATTCGTTTTTGATTCTCTGAATCGGAATATTCGGGAAAATTCGGAAATCTTGTTTATTGAAGAGGCAAGAAATTAGTAGCCCTCATCGCCCCACTCTTCATAAGCGTCGGCGTCAACGGAATCCGGCGCGCCGTCGTGGCGCATACTTTCCGCCATAAAGAAGCCCGCCGCCAAACCCTCGTCAAAACCTTCCTCATATCTGTCACGGGGAGATACGCTGTTTTTGCGCGGCGGATAATGCGGCTTCGGCTTTCGGGGTTTCGGGTGCAGGAACTTTGTCAGGAAAAAAGCCGTAATCGCAAAAGCGACGATTGATCCGGCGACATTGCCGTCTTTAACGCCGCAATAAAAGCTGAATCCGAAGAAAAAGATAAAAGGTAGCAAACAGCCCGATCCGAATTTCGGTCTGTTTTCTTTATCGGAAGCGTTTTTATCGGTCATGTTTATCCTCTCGTCGTTATTTTGACGCGTTCGCGACGGTTTGACAATATTTGAATCGGCAACCGTTCCGGTCGAACAGGTTGATTTAAACTCTTGCTTGTCAATCCCCGAGCCTTTGGAACAAAAACGGCGTCCCCGACTTTCGC
>ERZ808286.64-NODE-64-length-87971-cov-5.177476_pt1 | contig 87971 bp, 72 predicted proteins | sample MGYA00521276_ERZ808286 | MGnify/ENA primary metagenome ERZ808286 (study PRJEB31516, sample SAMN03275607) | gut metagenome | biome: mammalia-associated habitat; material: feces | host: Papio cynocephalus | place: Kenya | collected 2012-08-01 ... | reverse complement strand
ATAGTGAATATACACCTTCACGCGCCCTGTGTCAACCCTCCGCCTCCCTTTTTTCCGCTTTTTTTTCAACTTTTTTCATTTTTTTTTCAGCTTCCCCTCCGTCTCTCCCGCCCCGCTGTCTCCGCCGCGACGGAACTGGACGGCAAATCCGCCGGAAGAAGGTGAAAAACGAGCGCATAGCAGTTAGCAGTTGACGGAAAAACTGTTCACAAGCCTGATCCATGCTGTTTTTCCGCTGACACCGCACTTCGCATATATATGCTGTATATGGGTCGCAACTGTACTGACCGCAATTCCAAGGGAACCGGCTATATTCCTGTTGCTCCGTCCGCAGTAAAGCAGCTCCGCAACGTCAACCTCGCGTTCCGTAAGTCCGAATTCACGCCACATCAACGACCTCGAATTCCCGGAGGAGGACACCGAATCACCTGCATGAAGATGTTTTTTTCCACGGAGCGAAGTGCTCACAAATTCAGAAAGCGCATCGGAATAGCGGCTGTGCTCGGAATCACAAAGACGCAGCACGGAACAGACCTTCATCAGAATGTCATCCGCGGAAAAGGGCTTGCAGATATAGTCCACGGCACCGTCACAAATCATGTTCTTCCTCATTGCCGGATCCTGAATTCCGGTCACAAATATGAACGGAATATATCTCAACGCCTGAGACGCACGGCAGTATTCAAGAAGTTCCGATCCGCCCATAACAGGCATGACAAGATCTGAGACTATGACATCCGGAACAGAATTTTCCATTGCTGCGACGGCATCACGACCGTTCACGGCGGTAACGACATTCATGAATTCAGAGAAGACATCGGACATCTCCCCCAGAAGCGGCAGGTCATCCTCCACAAGAAGAACCGTCCTGCCGGACAGGAATGATGACGCGGACTTTCCTATGCAGACGGACAGCCCGGACGAGGCTGTTTCAGGACAGGAGTCCGGCTCCGCCGTGCTGTCCGCACAGGAAATTTCAGAAAGCCTCAGAGATGCGATGAATTCAACAGCCGGAGGACATGACGAAACTGTGCAGTCTCCGCCATAAAGGACACATATTCTGCGGACAAGATGAAGCCCTATTCCGAATCCGGGCGCGGAATCACAATTACCGTCAAGCCTGAAACCGTATTTGAACACATCCCCAAGTTTCCCGGCCGGAACAGAGGCAGATGAATTCTCCACTTTGTATGTAAGAATTCCGCCGCTATATGAAAATGACAGCTTTATCGGCGTTCCTCCGTCAGAATATTTGACGGCATTGTCAATCAGATTAACGAGCACCGTCTCAAGAAAAAGAGGATACACAGAAAGCGTCAGACCGTCATCAAAATCACAGGTCCACCAGACGGGGGTTCCGCGGAGCTTTGAATACGGAGCAAAGATGTCAACGGAACGCCTTATCACGTCCAGGACTCTCACCGGGCGGCATCTGCGTGCGGCCTCCCGGACATTCTGCTCCTGACGCTCAAGAGAATTGACCATCACCGCGACATTTCTTATCCTGCGCAGATTTCCGCTGATCACCTTTGCCTGCGGCTCCACAGGATTCACCCCGGAATCAGCCTTAAGCCTCAGCCCCGTCTCCTCAAGCTCCTCCAAGGCATTCTGAAGCATTGTCACCGGAGCCATAAGCTCATGCATGGACGCTCGGAGGAAATACGATGTCTCATGGGCGCGCGCGGCGTCATCCGCACGGGATCGGAATTTCATGTAGACAAGGACGGAATAAATCAGGATCGTGAACAGGAAGCAGATGTCATAGCTGAAATAGTAGTCCCTGTCAAAAAGCGCCATCACACGTTCCATGTCAAAGCTCATTCTGAGAAGGTGGACAGTCTGGCGGAAAACAATGTAGGTGAACAGGGGAATCCATCCCAGCACGAACACAACGGACTCGCGCCGGGATTTGGCATAGGAAGAGAACCAGAGGATTCCGCAGAAAAGACAGCCCAATATAAGGAGAACGATTGAGAAATAATAAGGGACCTTTATATCTTTGAAAAAACCGAAAAGGAAAAGCGAGAGCACGGAGACGGTGGCGAACACGGCGAACACCGGCCTCACGAAAGACTTCTTTCCGTCAAGGCCGAACAGACTCATAAAAAGAAGCTGGCACACACAGAATCCGAAGCAGCATGCCACATATCCTATTCTTGACATCAGCAGAGTGTCGGCGGCGAAATTCCACAGATAGACAGCCCCTATTCCCTTCATGGAAATCTGGTACAGACAGCTGCAGAAACTCATAAGTGATATGTAAAGAAAGCTCCTGTCACGGGTGTAAAGCCACATGAACATCATTATTATGAACATCAGGGTGAGCAGGCTGATCGAGATTATATGATAGAAGGAGAAGATGACCGTCTCGGAAAAATACGACTCCGGGCTTCTGACCGCAACAGACAGGGAGGTCGAGTCGAAATTCCTTATGCGGACAAGAAAAATTCCGTTCCCGCAGAATTCCGCGGGAACAAGAAGCGACGAGCGCCAGGACAGATATTTCCGCTCACGGTTCGGAACACGACGGCCGTCGGCATCAGTACGGACAAAAGCCCCCTCGCACGAGAGCGGATCCGGGCAATAAAGCTCGGCGCGGTCAACAAGCTCAGGTCCGAGAGTCATGATTTTGTCATTTCCGTCATCCGCGCCGTCAACAGCTACCGCCAGCCACAGATCCCCGTCCGTAAACCCCGGAGAAATCCTGCACGAATTCTCCTCGGTGAACGCGCCGCTCCTGAATTCCGCCCAAATCCGTCCTGCGTCCGCGGAGCGGCTGCCGTCGGTGAATGACGCGAGCCGCACAGGATAGAATTCCGCGCCGAACAGAACGGCGCAGGCGAAGAACACGGGAACAGTCAGGAATTTTCTCATAAATCCTCTCCGGAAAAAAAATCGGCGCTCCGCGGAACGGATTCAGCCGCGCACATTATACCACGAAAACGGACAGCGCGCGGAAAATTTTCCGGCTCATTTCCCGCAGCCCTTTATGACAACTCCTGTTATCGCAGCAATCTGCGCCGTCACCATGACAAGAATCACAAGCACAAGCATATTCACCTCCGCCGCCTCAGGCGGCAGCAGGAATGATGCACCATTTCCAAAAAACGCGCCATCGTTTAAATGATGACAGGCATATAGACTTTTCAATGATTTTCGTCTTTTCCGCACGGAAAGCTGATCCTGCGCATCCGCTCGTCCGGACATCTTGAGAAAAAGTCTCCGAGCCTGGCGCGCAGGTCATCATTGTCCGCCGCATTAAGCAGGCTCGTCCTCGCATAATGCGAGAACTTGAAGTTGTCGCAATAATAGGAAAAGAAACGCTGAAGCCTCGTCCTCCAGAATTCAGGAGGCTGACACATCTCGACATCGGATATGAAATCCAGCGCAAGCTCCATCAGATCGACGCATCCGTTCCTCATTACAGGCGGCTCAGGACTCCGGACATTACCGTCAAGCGCAGAGGCCAGCTGCATGAAAACCCACGGAGACCTTGCGGCCTCCCTTGAAATCATGATTCCGGCGCATCCGGGAGCGGCGGCCATAGCAGCCCTTGCGGATGCCTCATCCCTGACGTTTCCGTTTATATAAACCGGAACTCCTTTTTTCCCCAGAACCTCAGCCGCCATTCCGCAGAATTCCCAGCGAGGAGGTCTGACAAGCTTCTCCTTTCTGGTTCGCGGATGCACCGTGACAAGCTCAGCACCGCTGTCCGCCAGCATGGAGCAGAATTCCACGAATCCCGCGGCGGAAAAATCCTCGTCGCCGAGACGTATCTTGACGCTCAGCCGTTTGCGCCCGGCACCTTCCGTCCCGCGCCGCTCAAGCTCATTTCTGACAGCAGACACCATTCGCGCTGTCTCCGGGAGCGGACGCATCATCCATGCGATTCCGGAACCGTATCTGTATATGTCCGGAGCGGAGCAGCCCATATTTATGTCTACCCCAAGCCCCGGAAGACGCGCAAGCTCTCCGGCCGCCCTTACAATAAGCTCCCCGGATTTCCCTATGAGCTGCCAGACAGTCCTTTCGGGAAAAGGAGACGGATCCAGATAATACTTCTCGAACGGTCCGCCTGTCAGCAGGGTTCCCGCATTTATCATCTCGGTGAAATACTCGTCGCAGCCTCCGAATTTCCCGACAAGCCTTCTGAACGCCGGATGGCTCAACGTGGCCATAGGCCCGCAAATCAATTTCATGGCGGGATTATAGCATATTCGGAACGATTGTATTATACTCCGCCCTCATGTTTGAAATAGAAATGAAGGCGCACGTCAGAAACCGGAATGAAGTCATGGAGAAACTGAATTCCCTTGCTGAATTCTGCGGACGCACATACAAAAAAGACGTCTACTACGAAATTCCGGCAGGCTCGGTCACGGGTGCGGAAGGCTTCATATCCGCGAGGATAAGAACAGAGACAGGGACGGACGGAAGAACCGAAATCTTCCTTACATACAAACGGAAGCAGCTGCTGGAGGGAGACGGCGGCCCCGCGGTAGAAGTGAACGACGAGCAGGAATGCATGGTCTCAGATGCGGCGCCGCTGGAAGCCCTGCTTGCCGATGCCGGCGCGCGGATAAGCCTCAGAAAGGAGAAGGATGTATACCACTGGAAAGCGGAGACCGGGGCCGGAGCCGCCCACATAGAGCTGTGCTCCGTCCCTCCGCTCGGTGATTTCCTTGAGATAGAGACAATCAGCACGGAGAACGACGCCGGAACCGTCGCGAAGATAAAATCGGCCGAGAAAGCACTGTTCACCGCCTGCGGAATTCCCGAATCCGACCTTGAGCCGAGATATTACAGGGACATGCTTGCGGAACACGGGAACACCGCCTTGAAGTAATCGCGAATAGGATTATAATAGAAAAGATATTCCGGCGGAGAATCATGCCGGACAGAAAAAAAAGCGAAGGAGGCATGATAAAATTTACATCCGTGTAATTTTTATCATCACAGTTTGCTCAAGCGTCGCTTTCACAAACTGTGATTCTCGCCATCCGTGGCTCGCCGCTAACGCGGAGTTTCATAAGGAGAAGGACATTATGTTCGACAGGAAAAGGTACAAATCATTCGCAAAACAGCAGCTGAAGGGAAGATGGGCAGTTCCGATTCTGTTCACGGCGCTCACATTGCTCATATCATCAATATTCAATGTTCCCGGATACATGGCTCTCATGAACTCCGGTGATTTCGCCGGACTCATAGCGGAAGGGGCATCAGGAAGCGACATCCTGATGGCGTTCTCGGATTCAATTCCGGCAGGAGACACGCTTACATCAACAATAAGCTGGCTTGTGGAGGCCGTGCTCGCCATGGCCGCGATAACCGTCTACCTGAAGATGTCAAGGTCTCCGGAGCCGGTATCGTTCCGCGACTTCATAGAAGGACTGAACCTCTGGGGACGCGCGGTTCTGGCGGCGCTCTGGCAGTGGCTCTGGATTTTCTTCTGGTCCATGCTCTTTGTGATTCCGGGAATAGTCAAGGCTGTGGCATACTCGCAGACAGAATTCATCATCGCGGAATACAAGGATGTCTCCGTCGCCCAGGCCGTGCGCATAAGCAAGACAATAACGCAGGGACACAAGGGCGACATTTTCGTCACGATGCTGAGCTTCCTGGGATGGGCCGTTCTTGCCGGAATGACGTTCGGAATAGGATTCATCTTCCTCTCCCCCTACTACAACATGACGATGACAAACGTATACCATGCGCTGATGAAGGAAGCGGTCGAGTCCGGAAAAATAACAGCGGAGGATCTCACCAGATAATGAACAGGAAATTCAACAGCGGACTGATTGTCCTTGCGGTGACCGTGGCCGTGTCAATCGCGGCTGCGGCGCTGGAGCTGACCGCCGGACGGATGCGGCCGGAGGAATCACACATAAGGGAATTCCGTCAGGAAAACCGAACCCCCGGCGCCGGACGGACAAAAGCGGCGGCAAGGAAACGCGGCGGCAAATCCTACATCGCGGAAGTCCACGTGGAGGGCACAATCCAGGAGAAGGGCGACCGCTACAACCAGCAGTGGATCCTGTCCCTGACGGAAAAGCTCAGGGATGACCCGAAAAACGTGGCGATGGCCCTCTACATAAATTCGCCCGGCGGCGGCGTCTACCAGGCGGACGAGCTTTACCTCGCACTTCAGGACTACAAGACGGCGGGAAAGAAGATTTACGCATATATGGGGCCGATGGCCGCTTCGGGCGGATATTACATTGCCTGCGCGGCCGACATGATATACGCGAACCGGAACACGCTGACCGGCTCGATCGGCGTAATATCCGGACAGTCGCTCGACATGACCGGTTTTCTTGAGAAGCTCGGAATAAAGTCCGAGACAATCCATTCCGGAAAAAACAAGAACATGATGAACTGGAACGAGCCGTTCACGGACGAGCAGAAGGAAATCATGCAGGAAATATCCGACGAATGTTACGAGCAGTTCGTATCGATTGTGGTCGCAAGGCGCGGACTCAGCTTCAGCAGGGTAAGGGAGCTGGCTGACGGAAGAATCTACACCGCGGCACAGGCGCTTGAGAACGGCCTTATCGACAGCATAGACAGCAAGGACAACATGATGAGGGATCTTGCCGAGAATGAGCTAGATCTGCCCGGCTGCAGGACAAAAGTGTTCACCTACGAAAGAAAGCAGACACTTGTGGACAGCCTTGTAACGGGTACGGCGGGAGCGTTGCGCCAGAAAATAGAATCCGCAACAGGAATTCCCCTGAATCTGCTCACATCCGGAGAAAACGGCGTCCGCTATCCCGCATATCTTCTCATGGAATGACGGACGGCTCACAAAAGCCGGACTGTCCCCAGGAACGGCAGCAGGGGACAGCTACGTGCAGGTCACTGCTGCAACGGCTCAAAGCGCATTCTGTAAACGGAGGCCTTCCGTCCGTTCACAAGTGTCTGAACCGACGAGACCACGGAAACTCCGGACTCAGCGGCGGCGGCCTCGATTTCCTCCGTTCTTGCGGAAAGTATCACCATCCGGCCGTCAGGTCGGAGCACACGGCGGAAAGACGCGAACATATCGAGGCAGAATCTCTTCATGTCGCCGACTTCCTCATAAAAACCCCACGGCGGATCAGTTATTACAAGGCTAAGCGCGCCGTCAGGAATCTGCGCGAGCGACATGGCGTCCCATCTGAGAACCTCCACATAATCACATCCTCCGCGGACCAGCCTCTTCTCAAGCGCCGGAATTTTGGCGCCGTCGACATCTCCGGCATACAGGCGGCGGAAACGGAAATTCCGCGCCAGCTGGACAGGAATCGCACCTGAGCCCGCGAAAGGATCTGCGGCGACGTCATCTTCCCTGACCTCAGCATAGAGGCACATAAGATATGCGAATTCAGGACGCAGCTCGCCTTTCGCGAGATTCTTCTCGGTAAAGACACGCTTCGAGATCAGCTCGCCGCAGAATGCGAATCCCTCCCTCCTTATGTCATACCATATTTCCGTCCCCGGATTCACGCGGTCAACCGAAAGACGCGAATTTCTTGTCACCGCAGACTCCGCGCGTCTCACAAGATCCTGAGGCACATGGACGAACCTGTTTTCAGACACAAAACGGATCCGGAATTTTCCGCGGCTGATGAGGTAATAGTGATTTCCGGCAGCCACCTCCGAAACCATGGCGGGAAAACTGCGCTTCTTTCCATGGAAAACCGCGATTACGAAAAAAGTATTGTTGAAAAATCGGATTTTCTCTATGTCACGCGGATTGCCGTTGAATTTATAGTGCACAAGACCGTCGTATACGGACAGCACTCCGGCTCCACGGAGAAGCGACGGAAGCGCCGCGGCGACAACGTCAGAAAAACCTGTTGTGAACGTCGAGATGAATTCAGCCATAATCAATGAATATATCAGAAAACGGGGGACATTCAAACCGTATCGGCCGAAATCGGAAAAACTTTACGGATTCATTATAGACATTCCGGGGGAATTTAATATATAATGCCTGATACGCTATATGATAAGGGTGTCACAGAACACTAGGAGGATAGTTGGCATACAGTAACAACAACAATAAGGGGCAGCGGATAAATGAACAGATCCGTGTGCGTGAGGTCAGGCTTATAGACGATGAGGGAACCCAGCAGGGAATTGTACCCACGCTGGAGGCGCTCAGGATGGCGAAAGAGCGGGAGCTCGACCTTGTTGAAGTTTCACCGAATGCAAATCCGCCGGTGTGCAAGATACTTGATTTCGGAAAATACAGGTTTGAACAGGAGAAAAAGCTCCGTGACTCCAAGAAGAACCAGAAAGTATTGAAACTCAAGGAGATTCGTATGCAGCCGAAAATCGGCTCAGGCGACCTTGACACGAAAGCGAAACATATACAGGAATTTCTTGACGAGGGCTGCAAGGTCAAGGTCACGATCCGTTTCCGCGGACGGGAGCTTGCGCACACGGAACTCGGTTTTGATGTTCTGAATGAAGTTCTGAAAAGGCTTACTTCGGCGTATGTCATGGAAAAACCGGCCGCAATGGACGGAAGAAATATGTCCATGACAATTTCAGCAAAAGCCCAAAAATAACAGAGGTTTGAAAAAATGCCTAAGATGAAGACAAAGAAGTCCGCTGCCAAGCGTTATTCGCTGACCGGCACCGGCAAAGTAAAGCACAAGAAGATGAACCTTCGCCATATACTGACAAAGCGTTCACCGAAAAGAAAGAGACAGCTCCGCGCTGCCGGTATTCTTGCAGAAGCTGATGCGAAGAAAATCCGCAAGCAGATGCTTCCATACGGTTAATGAGGTGTAGAAAATGTCAAGAGCAATAGACGGAACAAAAAGAAAGAACCGCCGTGTAAAAATCCTTAAGCTTGCAAAAGGATTCAGAGGCGACCGCAAATCGAACTATAAGCCGGCGAAGGATGCTGTCGTAAAGGCGCTCAGCCACGCTTATGTTGACCGCCGTGACAGGAAGCATGAATTCCGCTCACTCTGGATTGCACGTATAAATGCGGCGGTAAGAGACGAGGGACTTACATATTCCCGCTTCATCGACGGTGTGAACAAGGCCGGAATAAAACTGAACCGCAAGGCTCTGTCAAATATGGCCATTGAGGATCCGGCGGCATTCAAGGCTGTCGTTGAGTCAGCAAAAAACGCGCTGAAGGCATAAGTTATGATTTCACTCGATCAGGTTTTACTTCTTGAAGAAAAAGTAGAGAGGGCTGTTGAGAAAATTCAGCAGCTGCAGGCTGAAAACGATGCTCTGCGCAGCAAATGTTCAGAGCTCACAAATGCGCTTTCAAGCAAGTCGGAGCAACTCTCGACTTTTGAGCAGGATCAGAGCAGGATCGAGAACGGAATACTTAAAGCGCTCGACCGGCTCGCAGCAATAGAAAATTCTGTTCTTGATGCGGCCGGCAGCGCAGTTCAGCCGCAGAATTCAACCGTATATGCACAGGAGCCGCCGGTTGCGGATACGAATTCCGCGGTGCCGCAGCAGGAGCATACGGATGTCTCCGGCGAGCCGCCTGCGGAACCGGCATACAGTGAAAATTTTCCCCGGCAGTCAGCGGAATCTCAGGTGACGCAGACTCCCGCTCAGGAATACAGCACCGCCGCATATCAGCAGTCTTATGAGCAGGACAGCCCGGAACAGGATTTCCCAGGAGAAGCTGATATTCCGGAGGATACTGACGACGGCCAGGAAAATCTGGGATTCGACATATTCTGATGGGTACCCTGAAAATAAATATGCTCGGAACATCATTCACAGTTCAGGGCAATGAGGACACCGAATATCTCGACAGACTGCTCGGCTATTACAAGAGAATAACCGATGACATTCAGAAAGGAAACAAGGTGAAGAATCCCGTACAGATTTCGATTCTTGCGGGAATAATGCTTTGCGACGAGCTGTACAAAGAAAAATCAAGAAATATATGCGAACAGGACGGTGATGTCAAGCAGAATCCCTTATCCACTCCGGAAAGCGAGGAAGTTGAGCAGCATACGCTGGACATGATAAGGCGGATAGACGGAGTCCTGGATTGAAATGATAACCGTATGGATTGACGCCGACTCCTGTCCGGCTCCGGTCCGGAACTATGCGGAGAGAAGGACAGAACAAATCGACATCCGGCTGAAATTCGTCGCGAACAGGGGACTCACCGTAAAAAAATCAGATAAAATAGAATTCATAGTCTCACGGCCGGGAAAGGACTCGGCCGACAATATCATATATGAGAACGTCCAGGACAATGACCTTGTAATCACCCGGGACCTGCTGTTTGCGGACAGGCTTGTCCGAAGGCATATTGCGGTTATGAACGATTCGGGTACTGTATTCTCCGCAGAAGACATGGAAATCCTGCTTGCGGAGCGGGAGCTGAGTCTTCAGCTTGCGGAGGCTGGAATAGTCAAGAAGACACGGAGAAAGCACAATCCCGGAAACATGGAGCGATTCAGGGCGAATTTCGACAGGATGACAGGAAAACTGCTGGATGCGGCTCAGTCCGGATATTCCACCTGAATTGAGCATATCCTGTCCCTCACCTGCATGAACGCAAGGACGACCTCGGGGTCAAACTGCGTTCCGGCATTCACCTGAATCTCGTTGAATGCGTCGTCCATGCTCCAAGCCTCCTTATAACAGCGCCTGTGGCTCAACGCGTCGAACACGTCGGCGACGGCGACAATCCTCGCGCAAAGCGGAATCTCATTTCCGGAAATCCTCGCTCCGGGCGGAAGCCCCTCCTCTATGGAGAACTCCGAAAGATCTATTCTTCCCGGATAGCCTGTCTCGCCGCCGTCCCATCTGTCGTGATGGTGAAGCGCCACATCCCTTGACATCTCGTCAAGAAAAGATTCCGGCGGCTCAAACAGCTGCGCTCCGATACAGGTATGCCCTTTCATTATGTTGCGCTCCTCCTCCGTGAAACGCGGGAATTTCTTCTTAAGAATCACGTCGGATATGCCGACCTTTCCGACATCATGGAATTTGGCGGCTATTTTCAGCGTGTCACGGTATCTGTGCTGCTCCGTCTCCGGAATATTGTGGTTGAACGCCCATCTGTCATAAATCTCAAGCGAATATGACGACACGCGCTGCACATGGTGATACGTCTCCTTGGGATCACGGAATTCAGCCATCTTGAGCATACGGCGGACCATGTTGCTTGTCAGATAAGAATGTTGAAGAGCCTGCACCGCGGCCGCGGCGAAATGTGTAATTATGAGCTCATCCTCATCATCAAAGCAAACTACCTTTCCGCTGCTGTCCTTCACATTTATTATCTGCAGGACACCCAGAAGAGTCCCGTTGGCCATTTTAAGCGGAATCGTGTAGATTGATTTAGTCCTGTAGTCGGTGGTAAGATCCGTCTGTCTGTTGAATTTATAGGGTCTGGAGGCAGGAATCCGGTAAGCGTCCTTTATGTTAAGAGGCCTTCCGCTGCAGGCGACATAGCCTGCGATCGATTTCTCATCTATAGGAAAAGAAAAACACGTATACGGCAGCTTCTCGCCGGGAGCAAGCTCCTTCAGGCGCGTGTCATTCTGTCCGTACTTTATCTTGAGTCTTGTCCCCTCGGCCACATAAATCGAGCCGGCATCCGCATTGACGAATTTCCTTATCTCCGTCAGTATGCGCTCAAGCAGGACATCCACGTCCTGAATCTCGCCGAGCTTCTTCTCAAGCTCGATTATCTTCTGCAGTTTCTCGTCAGACCCCATCTCTTCAGCCATAACCAATAAAATAAGATAAAAGGACAAATATTTCAACCGGAAATCCATCCGAAATCATTTTACGGAGCATAAATTCTCCCGTATTGAAAACTTGTCCGCCGGAGTATAGAATACCCGAATCCGCCGGGCCTCATCATGAATTCCCGGCGCGGACAGAATTCCATGCACAATGGCCCCGCTCCGCCAGACGGAACAAGCCACGGGCGGGGAACACTTTATCAGACGGAAAGGAAATGGGCGCAAGAAAGAACGGCAGAAACAGAAGGAACGGTGCGGAAGAATTTGAGGCTTATTATTCGCAGCTGTTCGGCGGACGGTGGAAAACGCTGAAAGAGTCATTCAACGGGGAGCCTGACTATGCGGAATGGAGGACGCCGGGAGCCGGAAAACCGTATTATCTGGACAGCGCGAGCGTGCTTGCGGCCGCCAGCCTGCCGCTTGACGGGGCGGAAAAAATCCTAGACCTGTGCGCCGCTCCGGGAGGAAAAACACTTGTTCTGGCCTCGCTCATGCCGAAAAATGCGGAGCTTTATTCTAACGAACGTTCAGCGGAACGGAAAAGACGGCTTTCGGCTGTGGTAGGAGACTGCCTTCCGCCGGAGACATCGGCAAGAGTGAAAGTCTCATGCAGCGACGGAGCGCTGTGGTGCAGAAAATTCGGCGAGGAATTCGACAGAATTCTGCTTGACGTCCCCTGCTCCTCCGAACGGCACGTGGCCGCTGATCCGAAATATCTCAACTCATGGTCACGCTCAAGAATAAGGACTGTCACGACGGAACAGTGGGCGCTTCTTTCCTCGGCTTACAGAATGCTCGTACCGGGAGGAATCCTCCTGTACTCCACTTGCGCCCTGTGTCCCGACGAGAATGACGGAATTCTCGCGAGGCTCGTTGAAAAATTCAGGCGGACAGGCGGAGAATTTGAATTTATCAGACCGGAGCCGGCGGATGTATCAGCCTTCACTTCAGCGGAATTTCCAAAATTCACGCCGACGGAATTCGGAGTTCAGATTCTTCCGGACACTGCGGAAGGAGCGGGGCCGATATACTTTTCGGTCATAAGAAAAAACATGCCGCTTGGCGGCGCACATGATTACGGAGTCGACAGATGAATGATTTTACAGGAAGAAGCACACCGGACGCGCTTTTCTTTGACAGGCCGCCGGAACAATGGGAGCACAGAATTCCGCTCGGAAACGGAAGGCTCGGAGTGATGCTGAAGGCATCGCCATGCCGGGAGTCGCTACAGCTGAACGAGGAGTCGGTATGGTCCGGAGGACCGCAGGACAGGCTGAATCCGGACGCGAGGAAATCCCTTCCGGCGATAAGGGAACTTGTCCGCGACGGAAGAATTCAGGAGGCGCAGGAGCTGGCGTTCGAGACGCTGTCCGGAACATCGTTCAACGAGCGCGTGTATCAGACGGCCGGAGACCTGAACATAGATTTTTTCACCGAGGAGAATGCCGGAATCACGGGGCCGCTTCCGTCGCATCAGGAGCCGCAGGAGACGCTAGACAGCTACAGCTGCATACTCAGGCTTGACGAGGCGGCGGCGGAAATAAGATACACCTGCGGAGGAACAGAATTCACGCGCAGAGTGTGGGTCTCGGCTCCGGACAACATGATTTTCATGCACGTAAAGGCTTCGGAGTCCGGCAAGGTGAATTTCCGCGCGTTTCTGGACCGCGGAATCTGGAGCGACAGGCTCTGGTCAGAGGACGGAATGATATTCATGAAGGATGCTCATGGAATTCCGTTCTGCGCGGGAGCCGGAGCCGTAACATCCGGAGGAAAAACAGCGGCAAGCGGAGTCTGCCTTACAGGAAAAGGCTGCGATGAGCTCCTTCTTTTCGTTGACATAAGGACATATTCTCCGGGCAGCGCGGAAATCACAAAGGAGGAATACGACAGGGAAATCCTAGACGACAGCTGGTCGGAAAGATGTACGGCCGGTCTCAGGCAGATGGGAGAATTCATATCGGAAAACGGAGTCAGCGCCGCCGCGAAGATTCTTTTCGGCAGGCACAGAAAGGAATATTCGGAATGGTATGGAAGAATGTCCTTCTCCCTTTGCGGAACGTCATCATCAGACAGGCCGACTCCAGAACTGCTTTCAGACACCAAGTCCGGAAGAACGCTCACCGCGCTCCAGTACTGCAACTTCTCGCGGTATCTCCTTATCTCATCAGGAAGAAAGCCCGGAATTCTCCCCGCCACGCTGCAGGGGCTGTGGAACGGAAGCATGGATCCGCCATGGGGAAGCAAATACACGATAAACATCAATCTTCAGATGAACTACTGGCCCGCCTGCATCTGCGGTCTGCAAGAGACCGAGGAGGCGGTGTTCGCCCTTCTTGAGCGCACATACAGAAACGGAGTCCGGACGGCGCAGGAAATGTACGGCTGCCGCGGTTTCGCCTTGCACCACAACACCGACATCTGGGGCGACAGCGCGCCTCAGGACTGCTGGATTCCCGGAACATACTGGACGCTCGGAAACGCATGGCTTGCGACACACATCGTCTCCCACTACGCATATACGCGCGACAGGGCGCTCCTGTCAAGATACTATTACCTTATTCATGAATCATGTCTCTTCTACACGGACTTTCTGACCGGAAGCACGGAAACGGCGGAAGACGGAAAACCGTATCTCGTCCTGAATCCCTCCGTATCGCCGGAGAATTCATATATCTCCAGAGCCGGGCAGGAAGGAGCCTTCGCCGAAGGCTGCGAGATGGACAACATGATTCTGGAGCAGCTTTTCAGGGGCTGCCTTGACTGCGCCGCGGAGCTCGGAAAAGACGCAAAGCGCAGGGACGGAACTCCGTATCCCGGTTCTGATTTCGACGAATTCAGGAATGTTCTTGCGCACATAAAGCGTCCGGAACTCAATTCCGACGGCACAATAATGGAATGGAATTCGGCGGTCACGGAAACGGAGCCGGGACACAGGCATATATCACATCTGTACGGGCTTTTTCCGGGCAGCACAATCTCGCCGGAAGAGACCCCCGCCCTGGCGGCCGCAGCGGAAAGAACGCTGGAAAAACGCCTCAGGAACGGCGGCGGACATACGGGATGGAGCCAGGCCTGGATAATGAATTTCCGCGCGTCGCTTCATCAGGGAAATGAAGCCCTCTCCGGCCTGATGAGCCTTTTCGACCGCTCGACGCTTCCGAACCTTCTCGACACACATCCGCCGTTCCAGATCGACGGAAATTTCGGAACGCTCGCAGCGGTGACAAGAATGCTCATACAGAGCAGGCCAAGGGAAAGCCTGTGCGGAACGGACATAGACCTGCAGCTTCTTCCGGCCCTGCCCGACAGCGACGGATGGCGGAACGGACATCTGCGGGGAGTAAGAATTCACGGCGGACTTTCAGCGGATCTTGAATGGAAGGACGGAAAGCCTGTAAAAGCGGCGGTTCATGCGCTTTCGGCGGACAGAAGCATAACGCTCAATATATACAAAGGCGGAAGCGACACGGCACGCGCGCCGTCAGACCGGCTATGTGTTTTCCATTCATCGGTTGTGGTGAAGCCGGGACAGGAAGACATCGAAATCCTGTTCTGAAAAAAAATCCCCCGGAGCCTCACCATAAATTTCATGATGAACTTCCGGGGGATAATAATCTCTTTACTGAATCCTCAGAAGGAGAACATCAGACAACGCTGAATTTCAGCGCGCCGCCATCCGTGCCGACCGAAACCGTCGCTCCGTCAGGAATTTTCCCTGAGAGCAGTTCCCTCGCGAGCGGATTCTCAAGATAAGTCTGGACCGCCCTCTTTACCGGCCGCGCTCCCATCACCGGGTCGTATCCGCGTTCCGACAGGAAGTCCACCGCGCCTGCGTCAAATTCAAGCTTTATGCGCCTGTCTGCGAGCCTTGACGCGACCTTATCAAGCTGAATCCGGACGATGCTGCCGATGCAGTTCCTGTCCAGCTGCCGGAATGTCACGATCTCGTCGATTCGGTTAAGGAACTCAGGCCTGAATTTCTGCTTGAGCAGGGCATCTATTCTGTCCTTAAGCCCGTCAAGCTTCTCCTGCGTGTCTGCCTCAAGAATCAGATCGCTTCCCAGATTGCTGGTCATTATGATGATTGTATTCTTGAAGTCCACGACACGGCCCTGGCCGTCAGTAAGCCGGCCGTCATCCAAAACCTGAAGCAGAATATTGAACACATCAGGATGGGCCTTCTCGACCTCGTCAAACAGGACGACACTGTACGGTCTGCGGCGGACAGCCTCGGTAAGCTGGCCGCCCTCATCATAGCCGACATATCCCGGCGGCGCTCCGATAAGACGCGACACGCTGAATTTCTCCATATATTCGGTCATGTCTATTCGGGTCAGAGCCTTCTCGTCATTAAAAAGAAAATCCGCGAGAGTCTTGGCGAGCTCCGTCTTTCCGACACCTGTCGGTCCGATAAACATAAAGCTGCCGAGAGGCCGGTTCGGATCGCTCAGACCCGACCTGTTGCGCCGAATCGCATCGGATACGACGCGCACAGCCTCATCCTGTCCGATAACACGCCTGTGGAGGACATTCTCGAGATCCAGATATTTCTGCTTCTCGCCGGCGAGCATCTTCGCGACGGGGATTCCCGTCCAGGAACTGACCACACGGGCGATGTCCTCCTCCGTAACCTCCTGCCTCAGCAGGGAATTCATTCCGCTGTCCTTCCGGCTGTCCTCTTCCATAACCGCATCGTCCAGCTGCTTCTGAAGAGCCGGAATCGTGCTGTACTTCAGCTCCGCGGCCTTCTCAAGATTGCCTTCACGTGTGAATTTCTCCTCATTGAACCGCGCCTGCTCAAGCTGCTCCTTAATGCTGCGGCTCCGGTCTATGCTCTGCTTCTCGTTCTGCCACTGGAGCTTCATCGCATCACGTTTGGCCGTATAATCAGCAAGCTCCTTCTCCAGCTTCTCAAGCCTTTCCTTCGAAGCCTCGTCATCCTCCTTTGAAAGTGACTGCCTCTCGATCTGAAGCTGCAGGATTTTACGCTCCGCCTGATCCAGCTCCGTAGGCTGGCTCTCTATCTCCATCTTCAGACGGCTTGCAGCCTCGTCAACAAGATCTATCGCCTTGTCCGGAAGAAAACGGTTGGTTATGTAGCGGTTCGACAGTGTCGCCGCGGCCACAAGCGCATCATCCTCTATGTGGACTCCGTGATGGATCTCATATTTCTCACGCAGTCCCCGGAGAATCGCTATGGTATCCTCCACGCTCGGCTCATTGCAGTACACCTGCTGGAAACGGCGCTCCAGGGCGGCATCCTTCTCGATGTATTTTCTATACTCGTCAAGTGTTGTCGCTCCGATCGCCCTGAGCTCGCCGCGTGCAAGAGCCGGCTTGAGCAGATTGGACGCATCCATGGAACCTTCCGACGCGCCTGCACCGACAAGCGTATGCAGCTCGTCGATAAACAGTATTATCTGTCCGTCCGACTTCTGGACCTCGTTGATAAGCGCCTTCAGCCTCTCCTCGAATTCTCCGCGGAATTTCGCACCTGCCACAAGGGAACCAAGGTCAAGCGCAAGGACACGCTTGTTCTTCAGGCTTTCCGGAACGTCACCGGAGGCGATACGCCGCGCGAGCCCCTCAACTATAGCCGTCTTTCCGACTCCAGGCTCGCCTATTATCACAGGATTGTTCTTTGTCCTGCGGCACAGCACCTGCATCACGCGCCGGATCTCGTCGTCACGGCCGATGACAGGATCTATCTTGTCCTGTCTTGCCAGCGCAGTCAGATCACGCGTATATTTCTCAAGCGAGCGCACGGAACTCTCCGGATCCTGGGAATCCACGGTCTGATTTCCGCGGACCGCCTTGAGCGCATCCATTATGCCGGAATGTGTTATCCCGAATCCGCGGAGAATTTCTCCGGCCCGGCAGTCCGCCTCGGACATCGCCAGCAGGATATGCTCGGTGGACAGGAACTGGTCGTGCAAGGCGGACATCTCGTTCTCCGACTTCGCGAGAATCCGCTGCATGTCATTCGAGAACACGACGCTCGAATTGCCCTTCACCTGCGGATATGTGTCAACCGCATCCTTGACTTTCCTGATAAGCTCCGCGACAGGAACTCCTATTCTCTCCACAATCGGGGCCACAAGCCCGTCCTTCTGCTCAAGAAGCGCCTCCAGTACATGCTCCGCTCCGATTTCGCTCTGATCCTTTTTCAGGGCGATAGAGCTTGCCTCCTGAAGCGCTTCCTGTGATTTGATAGTATAATTCTCGTATCCCATAGTACTTTTCCTTTCAGATAAAGAAAATAAATACAAAAATCCGGGAATTCAACAAATTTCGTCAATAAAGCGGGAAAAAATGATTTTATCTAAAGAAAATTCAGGGCGCTTTATCCCGTCCGTCTCCGGAATTCCGAGAAATGAACGAACCTTCGGGCTGAGCATCCGGGGATGCGCGCTCCGGGCGAATCAGTTCCCTGAACCGGAGATGTCGCGCACGGAATCCCTTATCACAAGGGAGCCGCCCACAAGATGCCGTCCCTTTATATACGGCTGGCCTGTTATCTTCTTTATTATGAGATCCGCCGCTATGCTTGCGGTGTCCTCCGGGCGTATGTAAACGGTCGTCAGCTTAACGTCAAGCCGGTTCTGTCCGATATAATTGTCAAACCCGGTGACCGAAATGTCATCAGGAACGGAATATCCGCTCTGCTGCAGCTCCTCTATCAGGGTCATCGCCGTCTCGTCGCAGTTGCAGACAAACGCCGTCGGCATGTCATTCACAGGAAGCTCTATCGGAATTTTTCCGCCCTTGCTGTCACGGTCGTTGATTATGTCCGACTTCGAGACCTCAAGGTCATTCTCAAGAAGCGCCTTCTGAAATCCCATGAAGCGGTCGCGGATCGAGGTGGTGGCATCGAAATTTCCGACAAAACGCAGCCTGCGGTGTCCCTGCGAAATCACATAGCTTGTCAGCATATACGAGCAGTAATAGTCATCGTTCGAGACGCAGTCCAGATTCGTGCGGCTGGTGTAGAAATCAAGAAGGATGAAATTCTTGTAGACAGAATCTATGACATCAAGATAGTCAGTACTTATCTGACCGAGGATGATTATCCCGTCAACCTTGCCGTCCTGAATCATGCGCGGCAGCACAAGATTGTCCTCGTCATCCTGAGAGAGCAGCTCCATTATCGAATAGTAATTATGGTCAAGAAGCTCGGTGGAGAGGAAATTGAACAGATACCAGTAGAATGACAGGCTGGGCGAGAAAAACCTTGACGGAATCAGAATTCCAATATTGCCGGTTATCTTCGCACCGGAATTTTTTGAATATGAGGTGCGCCTGACCTGATACCCCATCTCATCGGCAAGCTCCTTGATTTTTTTCCTGAGGTCATCACCGACTCCGTCCTTGTTGGAGAGCGCCTTTGACACAGTCACCGTGCTTATGTTCAGTTTTTCCGCAATATCCGAAAGCCTGATTTTACTGTTCTTCGCCATTATTAGAATATATATTCATTTAGGTAAAAAAACAACATTTTAACATAAAAAGAGATGAAGTTTTAATTAAAAACAAAACTAAAAAAGGCCGCCGCAGACATACCGCAGCAGCCTCTTGATGCGCGCATAAGAAACGCTTATTTTATTTTCCTGAGGAATGCGTCCTTGAATCCGTAGCTTCTGAAACGCTCAAGAACCGCGCCATACTCGTCCATCGAAAGCGGCCCGACCATAACCTGAAGGGCTGCCCCGGACGAAAGCGGGACGACCGCCATCGGATAATTTCCGCTGTATTTCTCTATTATGCCCATTATGTTCAGCTCATCCTTCAGAACGGCGATCTGAATATAATATGAGCCGCGGCTGAGTTCACCGAGCGACGGAACAAGATATTTTCCGTAAGCCGGTCCATCCTGAATTCCGCCGCCGGAATCACCGTCCGAGGCAGAAGCTTCCGCATCAGGCTCCAGACTTTCCTCCGTGACAGCGACATCCCCGGAAGCCTCCGAATCCGCGCCATCCGTTGTGACCTCCGGATTCAAAGCCGGTTCAGGCGGATTGTCCGCAGCAGGAACAAGGATTATCGCATCATAAGTCTCGTCAAATTCAACCGCATCCTCAACGCCGTCATCATCACCGCCGGAAACGTCTTCCTCCGCCACAGTCTCATCCTCCGGCATGACACCGGTCTCCTCTGCGGCTGTCTCCCCGGAATCCCCGGCCGGAGTCTCGTCCCGGACAGCAGGAATTTCCTCCGCAGGCTCCGGAACGGATTCTTCCGGAATGTCATCCTCCGGCTCTGGTTCCGCCGCAGGAAGCTCGTCATCCACAGGCTCAGGCTCAATCTCGTCGTATGGCTCGGAAGCCGGAATATCCTCAGTGTCCGGCTCTGGCTCCGGCGTCATGTCAGGCTCCTCGCCGCAAGGCTCCTGAACCGCATCATCATGCTCATCGAAAGGTTCGGGAGCGACCAGTTCCTCAGCCGGCAGCTCGCCGTCATCCGGAATCTCATCTTCCGTGACCGGCTCGTCATCCGCCGGGGCTTCTGTTTCAACTGAATTCTCCGCGCCGTCTCCGTCATCAAAGACATCCGCCTCCACCGACTCGGAGACAAGCGGACTCTCGTCAGGCTCCGCGGCCTGCTCCTCCGGAGGAATCTCCTGTTCGGGAGCGGAATCCCCGCTGTAGAAATCCTGGTCAGGAACCACAGCCTCGTTGGCAGGAGCCTCCTCCTCTTCGCAGGATTCCGGCGCGGCTTCGGACGGCTGCACGGCAAGGTCATCATCAGGAACAAATTCCTCCTCGCTTGGAGGCTCCGTCTCCTCGTAAGAAGGCGCGCTATCCTCCGGAACGGCAGGAACAGGCTCCTCCTCCGCTGGAACATATTCCTCAGCACCAGAACCGTTCTCGCCGGCCTCCGCCTCCGGGCTTTCATTTGCCGCCGTCTCCGTGCCACCGTCATCCGCATCTGAGTCGGTTTCAGCAGAATCCGGCTCAGCCTCAGGAGAGTCGTCCTCTGCTGCGGACCGCTCGGCCTCCTCAGGCAGATTTTCACCGGCGAAAGCATCCCTCTCCTCAATGTCATCGTCAATTATGTCCGTTCCGCCCTCGTCAGCCGCATTCTGTCCGTCGCCGTCCTGCTCCGCGGATGTGTCCGGCTCCGTACCAGCCGGCTTCGCAAGCATTGCCGAACCGTACACACGGCCGTCCTGACTGGAGCGTTTCGTTATCTTCACAATATTATTTGAATCCCTGTCCATGCCGAGCGCGGCGGCGGCTTCCGGAGAAAGCATGATCGCAACGCCCTCGGAAGGATCAAGCGCGCCGATCACAAGAAGATCGGCAGTGCTGCTGCCGGAAATTCCTGTAACGCTGAGCACGTCTCCAGGCAGATAACCTACAGCCTTCGCGAAAAGTCCCTGCGGAAAAACGCCGTCCTCGACGACAACAGCCCTTCCGTCCAGCGAAGTGCTGAAAGACGCGAACACAAGGCCGCACAGGACGACGGCAAAAAGCCTCGAAATTTCTCTCATTCTCTTATGTATCATATCTGACCATCCTTAGGGTTTCTTTTTATCGCTTTTTTTATATCAGCCACCAGTCCGGCAAAAAGCCCGTCTCCGGAGGAATTCCGGTTCTTTTTGCGGAGAAGGCGCTCATACTCCGGTTCTACGGCGGATTTTCCGGAAGTCCGTCTGCCCGTTGCGACCGAGACGACGGAATATTCTATGTCATTCAGAACCGGAGATGTTTTTCCGGCGGAATCCTGATCCGGTCTGAAGTAAAGCCTGACCTGGACAAAATAATCCGAACAGCCGTCAGCGGCATCATCAAATCCGATTTTCCACAGGCTCTCATCCTGAGCCGCCGAAGATGACACGGCAGCCGGAGAATTCGTGACGATGAATCCGCTGTCAAAGAATCCGGTCAGAAGCCCGTCCTCCACAAGAAGACTCTGCTCGCCGACCTTTCCGCCCGCGGACTCGTCATGCTGCACGACCTGAAAAGAAATCTGGCTTGCCGGACAGACTGCACATAGCAGCATGAAAAGCAGCACAAATCTTGTTTTCCCCATCAGTTTCCACCTTTTGTTTGATAATCGGAGTCTGAAATGCACTTGTTTAGAAGTATTTTTTTTCAAGATTGAAGAAAATCCGCTTCTATGGTAAAGTCTTTCTCATGTTTTATTATGCCGCACAGATAAGCTCGCGCAACGAGCAGAAATTCTCGCAGCTTGCAGATGAGCTTGTCAGGATGCAGGACATAGCGGGAAGGACAATCTATCTCCAGCGGAAAATGATAATCCGGAGGCAGGGAAAGACAATGTGCGAGCTTCAGCCTGTGTTTCCCGGATATGTGTTTTTTGAGTTCCAGGAAAGGATGGGAGACTGTCTGTGCGGAATGATAAGCCGGCTCAAATATTTCCAGCGTTTTCTTCCGAACAATCTGGAGCGGGAGGAGATTTCGGGACGTGACCTTGCCCTCCTCGGTCATTTTCTTGAATTCGGATCAGTGATGGATGTATCAAAAGCCTCGTTCGACGAGAACAACAGGATAAGAATAGCGTCCGGGCCGCTGCACGGACTTGAGGGAAACATAATAAAAGTGGACAGGCGCAAGAGACGCGTAAAAATCCGCTTCACGTTCCAGGACTCCGACATGACAGTCGATCTGTCCTATGAGGAAATAGAGAAAATCCCGGAAAAATAACTTGAATATGGAAAACGGCCTTATTATGGAAAAGAATGTCTACATCATAGGAGCAGGATTCGCCGGACAGACGATAGCCGATGACATAAAAAGGAAGAAAGTGTTCGGCAGGGTCGCCGCGTTTCTTGACGACGACAAGTCGCTTATAGGCACGGAGGCGGACGGAATTCCGGTGCTGGGACCGATAGACAACATCGCCAACATTCTGAGGAATTCCGAGACGGACGAGGCGATAATCGCGATACCAAGCGCTCCGGTCGAACGCATAAGGGAAATCTACGACGTGCTCAGGAAGAACAGGTTCTCCCATATAAAAATACTTCCGGGAATAAGCCAGGTCATAGACGGAACCGCACATTTTGTACAGGCAAGGGAAATTGATCCGCTTGATATTCTCGGCCGCACGCAGATTACGATTCCCCTAAAGGAAAGCCTGTCATATCTGCGCGGAAAGCGTGTCCTCATAACCGGCGCCGGAGGCTCGATCGGATCGGAGCTTGCGAGACAGCTTCTTTCCGGCGGCGCGGAACGGCTGTATCTGTTCGGGCACGGCGAGAATTCAATCTGCGGAATATTCCGGGAGCTGCGGGTTCTCCAGGCTGAGGGGGTCGGCGAGAAAGCCTCCATCGTCCCGATAATCGGGGACATGAAGGACCGCAGCTACACGGACTACATAATAGAAAAAACAAGATGCGATGTCATATTCCACTGCGCAGCATATAAGCATGTTCCGATGATGGAGGAGAATCCGGTCGCGGCGGTTGAGAACAACGTGTTCGGAACAAAGAATCTGCTTGATGCGGCCGTGAGGCACGGAACGGAGCGTTTCGTACTGATCTCAACGGACAAGGCGGTAAGCCCGGTATCTGTATATGGAGTGTCCAAGCTGCTGTGCGAGAAGCTCGTTCTGGATGCCGCCGCAAAAGCGCACGGAAATCAGGCGATAATGTTCGTCAGGTTCGGGAATGTTCTCGGCTCAAGAGGCTCCATCCTGCCGCTTTTCATGGAGCAGATAAAGAACGGAGGTCCGGTGACCGTGACGGACAGACGGATGGAGCGTTTCTTCATGACGATTCCGGAAGCCTGCTCGCTTGTGCTTCAGACCGGGGGCATGGGGAAAAACGGAGCATCCTACCTTCTTGACATGGGAGAGCCGCTGAATATTCTTGAGCTTGCCGAGCAGATTATAAAATTCAGTGGTCTTGAACCTTACCGCGACATCGACATAAAGATTGTCGGGGCGAGAAAAGGTGAAAGACTTACCGAACCGCTATGGCTGGAATCAGAACATCCCGTGCCGACCGAATATCCGAAAATTCTCCGCCTTGAGAATCATCCCGTCGCGGCCGAGAAGCTCGGAGGAATTCTCTCCGAGCTTGAGCCTGTATGCAGATCCGTTGCAGGAAAGGAAGACTTTTACCGCAACAAGAACCATCTTCTGGCTGTTCTGCGTAGGGAATTTCCCTCGCTGGAGGAATTCTACGGTCTGTGCGGAAATGACGGGCAGCAGAGAACCGACCTGCTGTGACAGATAAATGTGTTTTTACGGAGCATTTTATGGCAGAAGATAAAATCAGAGTTCCCTTCCACAGGGCATCAATAACAGAGGCTGAGGAGAATGCCGTTCTTGACGTCCTCCGCTCAGGATGGCTCACGACAGGCAAGAGGACGCTTGAATTTGAAAGGAAATTCTCCGAGGCGGTGACCGAGAAGGACGGAGGCGCGACAGAATCCGTGAGGACGGCAAGAAAATCCATCGGTCTGACGGACGCGCCTGTCAAAAGCCTTGCCGTAAACAGCAACACCAGCGGAATGCTGCTCGCGATGGAAGCCTGCGGTGTCGGCCCCGGAAAATCAGTGCTGACGACACCATACACCTTTGTATCGACGGCAGCCTGCGCCCGCCATCTGGGAGCGGACGTGGTTTTCGCCGACATAGAAAAGGACAGCTACAGCATAGATCCCGGCAGCATAGAAAGAATTCTCAGCAATGACACCGGACACAAAATCGCGGCCGTAGTTCCTGTGCATGTCGGAGGAAACGTCTGCCGGATGGACAGAATCTGCGCCGCCGCGAAAAAACACGGGGCGGCGGTCATTGAGGATGCCGCCCACGCGTTTCCCTCCCCGACTTCCCTGGGATATGCGGGAACAGTCGGAGACGCAGGGGTATTCTCATTCTACGCGACAAAGACAATCACAACTGCCGAAGGCGGAATGGTCTGCACAAGAAATCCGGAGCTGGCGCGCCGCATGGAGACAATGCGGATGCACGGAATGGACAGAACGACCTGGGACAGATACACGTCTCCTCGCGCGTCATGGGAATATGACATCGTGGCTCCGGGCTACAAATTCAATCTGCCCGACATCCTCTCGGCAATCGGAATCTGCCAGCTTGAGCGTGCGGAGCGCTTCCACAGCAGAAGAAAAGCCACCGCCGAAAAATACAACAGGGCCTTCTCCGGTATGGATTTTGTCAGCCTGCCGCCCGACGGACAGGGAAATTCATGGCATCTGTATCTTCTGAGGCTCGTGCCTGAAAAGCTGCGCATCTCAAGGCAGGAATTCGCCGGAAAGCTCCAGCAGGCAGGAATCGGGATTTCCGTGCATTTCATTCCGCTCTTCCATTTCAGCTACTGGAAGGCGCTTTATCCGGACTTTACCGCGGAGAATTTTCCGAACGCGGAGCGTCAGTATTCACGGACAATATCAATCCCGATCTGGCCGGACATGACGGACAGCGATTCGGATCTTGTGATCGAGACGGTAGCACGCATAGGAAAGGAAAACCATGCCTAGAAAAAGGAAAATCACCGGAGAAAGGCAGAAACGCTCGCTATGCGCCGAGAATTTTCTGAGCGACTACGGCAGGGACGGAACTCTTTTCGCGGCGCTAGTAAGAAGTCCCGCCGCATCAGGAAAAATAACCGGCATACAGGCGCAGAATCTTCCGGACGGATACAGGCTCTTCACGGCGGACGACATTCCCGGAGCGAAGTGCATGGACATAAAAGGCTCGCTCTGGCCTGTGTTCGGATGCGGACAGGCGGAATACACAGGTGAGCCGCTGGGAATTCTCGTGGGGCCCGACAAGGCCACTGTCCTTGAGCTGCTGGACAGGGTGAAAATATCGTTCGATGTGGAGAATTTTGAGACCGCCCTGAAAAGAATCATGGAACGGCAGAAAAAGCCGCTTCTGATGGCTCCTGAGCAGCCGGAATTTCCTCAGGAGAGGACGGAATTCTCCGAATTCATAACGGAAATAAACAGCCTGCCGCCGCTTGATGCGGATCCTGAATTCTATGACAGCAGCGCGGAGACTCCGGCGGCCGAAAGGGAAATCAGATCGGGACTTTATGCGCAGAAAAGCACCGCGGAGGCGGAGAAGGAGCTTTTCAGCAAAGACATGATGACCGTATCCGGCGAATGGAGGCAGCGTACAAGCAATCCCCAATGGAAGGAGACCGAAGGCGCATTCTGCTACCTGGACGGCAAGCAGCTCCACGTGTTCAGCCCCACAAAATGGACCGGACTTCTGCACAGAAACATCACGGAGATTCTAGGCATAGACACGGAGAATGTTTTCATACACAAGACAAAATCGTCAGGAAACCTTCAGGGAGGATTATGGAGGACTGACATGCTGGCGGTTCAGACCGCGGTGGCCTCGTTCCTGTCAAAGAAACCGGTGCGGCTGATGCTTTCGCATAAAGAGGAGGACAGATACCTGTCTCCGGACACGCCTGCGGTCATCTCGCACAGAACCGCTGTCCTTCCGTCAGGAAAAATCAGGGCGATGGACATAAAGATTGACATCGACATCGGAGCCGGAAATCCGTTCGCCCAGGAGCTCGTGGACAGGATGGCGCTTACAGCCTGCGGTTACTACAGACCGGAGAACATGCGCATAAGGGCGACGGCGCGGAAGTCAAAGAATCCGCCCACATCCATATCGGTAAAGAACACCGAGGCGCAGACGCTGTTCGCAGTGGAAAGCCACATGAAGCAGCTGTGCGGAAAAACAAATGTGTTCCCGGACGACATCAGGGCGGTCAACAGCGCGGATACAGGAAACCATGATTTTCCGTTCACATTCCATCTCGGAAAGCACGGAGAGACGCTATCGGAGACCATAAGGGCAAGCGACTTCAACAGGAAATACACCTCGTTCAGGATGGATGCCGTGAACAGGACGATGAAGGACAGCAATCCGTTCTTCGCGCTTCCGCTCAGAGGAATAGGAATCGCGAGCGCGTTCAACACTTCTGGCTATCTGGGAGACACGGTCTTCACGCCGGACAGAAAGATGGAGATCACGCTGATGGCCGACGAGACGCTGATTATAAAGGCTGCAAGGCCGTCGGACGATGTCCAGGAGATATGGAAGAATACGGCGGCCGAGACTCTTCAGATCGGAAAGGACAACATAACGGTCGATTCGGAATTCTTCGCAGACGAGCTGCCCGAATATCCCGAATCCTCCGACAACAACATCGCAGTGATGAACCAGCTTGTGAAAAGATGCTGCGCGGAAATACAGCGGAAACGATTCCACCAGCCGCTTCCCATAACGGCGAAAAAGGGACTTTCATCTTCCGCCGCACGCAAATGGAAAAAAGGAGATTTCTGCGGAGAACCGTACACGACGATGTCTTTCGCATCCGCGGCGGTGGAGGTAGAGCTTGACACCTACACATACAGCGAGCGGATAAAGGGAATATGGATTACGATAGACTGCGGAGAAATTCTGGACGAGGCGGCGGCGAGAAAGACAATAAGGCTTGAGCTCCAGCAGGAACTTACGGCGCTTGTGAGCGGCAAGACCGTACCGTGCGACAGCTGCGCCATCATGTTCGTCCAGTCAAAGAACAGGTCCGGACAGCTGAACAACCTTGTCCACAATACCGTTCCGGCCGCATTCGCATCGGCCCTGTCGCTCGCGCTTGCTACCAGACTCACAGAGCTTCCATGCACGGAGACCCAGATATTCAACCTGATGAAGCAGAGGGAGACCGGAGACGATAATCCGGCACCGGGAGACAAGACAAAATGAAGATTCCTGTGACCTTAAACCGGCAGAAAATGATTTTCGAGGCCCAGCCGGACGAGCCGCTCATGGATGTCCTAAGAAGGAATTCCTGCATATCCGTAAAATGCGGGTGCGGCAAGGGGTTCTGCGGCTCCTGCATGGTTCTTCTTGACGGAAAGCCAGTCGCATCATGCAGAATTCCCACGGCCATAGTCAGGGATTCCGAGATAGAGACGCTGGAGTCGTTTTCCGCAACGGACGAATACAGGGACATAGCGGACGGATTCGCAAGGGCCGGCATAAGGCTGTGCGGCTACTGTGATGCCGGCAAGATATTCACCGCCTGCGAAATCCTCCGTATGCACAGGATTCCATCAAAAAAGGAAATCACGGAACAGGTCAGGCAGCTTGCGCCATGCTGCACGGACACGGAGACGCTTGTGTCCGGAATTCTGTTCGCCCTCGCCGTGCACAGCAGAAGGACAGGAAGACATCTCCAGGAACGGCATGACATGAAATCACGCGCACAGGAGAATTTCAGATAAGATGGGAAAATCAGTTTTCTTCGCAAAGAACATGACGGAACTGCTGTACCAGCTCAAGACGATAAAGGACATACGCATTGTAGGAGGATGCACCAGGCTCCATGAGCTGCCGGAAAAATCAATCTCCACGCACGGAATAAAGGAACTGTCCCAGATAGTCCGCCACGAGCGTTATCTTGACGTGGGAGCCGGCACGACACTCTCACAGCTGCTGGAGCTTGGACAGAACCATCTTCCGCAGGTTCTGTATGACGCGCTCAGAAGCATCGCGAATCCGGCCGTAAGGAACATGGCTACCGTCGGAGGAAACATCTGCGCCGAAGGCCACAAGCTGACGCTGTGCGCTCCGCTGATGGCGCTTGACACACGGCTTGAATTCAGGAACCAGTCCGACACGCTCTACGAGCCTTTCTCCGGAAACATGCGGATTCCGGACGGATTCATACTCTCAAACGTCAGGATTCCGTATCCGGATGCGGACATATCCGTATTCAAGAGAATAGGACCTGAGCACAGCATAACCGCCCAGTCCGCGTCGTTCGCGTTTCTTGCCGGAATGGAAAAAAACAGCCTCAGCAGCGTGAGGCTCACCTTCGCCGGACCGTTCACGTTCAGAAGCAGGGAGCTTGAGAACAGCCTTATAGGAAAAAGGATTCCGCTGACACAGAAAAGCGTATCGGATATACAGTCCGCGGTAAAGGCGGAATTCCAGAAGGCCGCCGCGGACCAGATGATAAGCGACGTCGTGCGGCAGCAGTTCTTCAATCTGACAAGATATTCGTTCGAGCAGCTGACCTGAATCCTATTTTATCAGCATACAGTCGCCGTAGCTGAAAAACCGGTACCGCTTCTCTACGGCGGACCTGTAGGCTCCGAGAATGTTCTCCCTGCCGGCGAACGCGCTGACAAGCATTATCAGCGTGCTTTCAGGCGTGTGGAAATTCGTGAACATCTGATCCACGACCTTGAATTCATAGCCAGGATACATGAATATATGGGTGTCGGAGCTTCCGCTCCTTACGGTCCCGTCATCCGAAGCCGCCGACTCAAGCGTCCTTACGGAGGTGGTACCTACCGCAAGGACAGGCCTTCCCTCCCGCCTTGCTCGGTTCACCGCCTCGGCAGTCTCCGCCGGCACGGTGTAGCTCTCGCTGTGCATACGGTGATTCTCTATGTTCTCCTCCCTGACGGGAAGAAATGTCCCAAGCCCCACGTGGAGAGTGACGAACGCCCTGCCGATTCCCTTCCTGTCAAGACGAGCGAGCATACTGTCCGTAAAATGGAGTCCGGCAGTGGGACAGGCCGCGCTTCCTGTCTCCCTCGCATAGACGTTCTGATAGCGCTCGCTGTCCTCCTCGCCGTCCTCACGCTTTATGTAGGGCGGAAGCGGAATATGTCCGTTCCTCTCGAACCAGTCCTCGCCCACGGGCCGCCCGAAACGCAGCGAACGGAATTCGGTGTCCGCATTCTCCGGCACGTCCTCTATCACGCCGACCGATCCGTCCGGAAACGAATAGCGCATTCCCGGCTTCTGCTTCTTCGCCGATCTGACCATCGTGTTCCATACATATCCCTGCGGATCCGTCCTGTTCAGGAACATGAATTCGGTCTGTCTTCCGGTCGTCTCCTTTATGCCGTAGACGCGCGCGCGCCTCACCCTTGAGTTGTTGAACACCATCAGTGTTCCGCTGTCCACAAGATCCGGAAGATCATCCATCATATAGTCACTGACGGCGCCAGAAGAACGGCCGAGCAGCATCAGCCTGTCCTCTCCGCGCACTCCGGAAGGATGCTGCGCCACAAGCTCCTGCGGCAGGTCAAAATAAAAGTCAGATGTAAGCATGTGTGACATTATAGCCATTTTCATCATGTTTTCAATCGCAGAGGAATTTGCAATAACTACAGAAAAGTTATAGATTGTATGCTGATTCCGTCTAAGCGGCGGAGAATTCATCTTATCCGGAGTCTACAATGTCTGACCAAGAAAACAGAATGCCGGCCGGAGCAACTCTTCCAGGGCGGTGTCTTGCGGACCTAATCCTTATGTATACGGTTCCGTTCTTTCTGAACGGATTCTTCTGCATTTTCCTGAACGGAGTCACCATGCAGGAGCTTGTGCTGCTGTACAGGCACAACTATCCGGTGCTTGCGCTTGCGGGCGTGGTGACGGCATCTCCGTTCATACTGTGGAAAATTCTGAGGAGAAGAATCGGCGCATACGACGGCACAACGGAAAGCCTTCACAACACCAACCGCTCCGTCAAGCGGGCGGAAATGGGAGCCATGGGCTCCTCAATAATATACTACGTGCTCATATCGACGTTCACGCCGTTCAATGTGGGCAGAAACGGCTTCATGCTCAGCTCGTTCGGAACCGAAAAATACTGGTACTTCTTCTTCTCGCTCCAGATGAGCCTTGTGTTCGTATTCTCGCTGATATTCGGAATCCTCTTCCTGAAAGACCTTGAGCACAGCTTCGGGTGGCTTCCCATCGACAAGGAGAACCTCACCCTCACCATTTCGGCAAGAACCATGCTTGTGTGCTTCTTCAGTCTGGCCGCGGTGATAATGATGATAGAGGCGATTTTCTATGTTCCGGCCAATGAACGCCTCGGAGTCTCCGTTCTGCTCAAGACAAAGGTCGCTCCGACCGCAATCTTCATAGCGGTCGTGGCTCTTGTCTCGATATACATCCTGACGCACGACATAAAGTACGTGCTTGAGAAAATCATGACCACGACGGACAAGCTGTCGAACAAGAACTACGCCGATGTTCAGATTCCGGTGATAATGCGGTCTGAGCTTGGAATTCTTGCGGCCGACATAAACCACTTCACCGGAGTCGCGGGCGGACTGTTCAGCAACTTCAGGAATTCAATCCGTGCGACGAAACAGACGGCAGACACCCTGTCGGAAGAAATGGAAATCACGGAGCAGAAGCTGAACGGAATAACGTCAGGAATAGGAAACGTGCAGGCGGCGATTGACGATCAGGCTGCGGAAATCAGCGGCGCCAACGCCTCGGCGGAGCAGATAATGGAGAAAATCCAGAGCCTCCACGTTGACATAGAATCCCAGGCCGACGGCGTGAACCAGTCGTCGGCCGCCGTCGAGGAGATGGTCGCGAACATCATGCAGGTAACGTCAATCCTTGAGAGGAACACGGAATCCGTTGACTCGCTCGGACAGGCATCCGATGACGGCCGCCGCTCGGTGGAAAACGCGGTGACGATGTCGGAACAGATAATCAGCCAGTCCGCCGCGCTCCTTGAGGCAAGCTCGATGATTCAGGAAATAGCCTCCAAGACGAATCTTCTTGCGATGAACGCCGCGATAGAATCGGCGCACGCGGGAGAGGCCGGAAAGGGATTCGCGGTCGTGGCGGACGAAATCAGAAAACTGGCGGAACAGTCAAGCAAGCAGAGCAGGAACATAAGCGACAGCCTGAAGTCCCTGTCGGCCTCAATCGGGCAGGTCTCGCAGAACACGAAGGAAGTGCAGAAACAGTTCGACAACATATATTCGCTTGCCCAGACCGTCCGCAGCCAGGAGAAGGTCATAATGAACGCCATGACGGAGCAGTCGGCCGGGAACCAGCAGGTTCTGGACGCGATGAAAAACATAAGCGACTCGACGAACAACGTAAAGGAAGGCTCGCAGGAAATGCTCGCGGAAGGCCGGCTGATAGTCGAGAAGATGAGGAATATGAACGAGACATCCGGCAGGATAAACGGAAAAATGAGGGAGATGTCGGACAGCCTTGTGATGATAAAGGAATCGATGGAGTCGATCGCGCAGTCCTCGGAGAAGAATCTGAGCGGAATTCAGGTGCTTGAGGACGAAATCGACACCTACACGCTCAGCTGAAAGAACCCGGCGGAAAACGGAAAAGAGGACATTCCGCCGCGGAATTTTCAGTTCCCGCGGCTTTCCGCCAAATATTGACAATATCGGCTCAATTTAGAATAATTACGAATCATGTTAAATCCCTTAGCTCAAGAACTGAATGAAATTTTGGCGGGTTCAACGGCCGGACAGCTCATGTCCGATCTCGGAACAAGAATGTACTTTCCGAACGGAATAATAGCGCAGGGAGGAGAGGCCGCAAAGAACGCCCACCTTGCGAACGGAACGATTGGAATGGCCGTTGTGAACGGAATTCCGGCCGAGCTCTCATCGATAAAGAAGAACATCCCTGATTTCACGCCGCAGGAGACGGTCGCCTATGCCAAGACCGCAGGAAATCCGGAGCTGCGCCAGCTCTGGAAGGACAAGATACTGCAGAAGAATCCGGCGCTGGAAGGCAAAAAATTCTCGCTTCCGATTCTTGTCCCCGGACTTACCGCCGCGCTTTCGTACATAGCGGATCTTTTTGTGGATGCGGACAAGCCGCTCGTCACTGCCGACCCATGCTGGGACAACTACGAGCTTATAACCGCCGCCAGGCGCGGAGCTGAATTCCATCAGTTCAAATGCTTTGACGGAGGAAAATTCAACACGGAAGACTTCAGGAAAACCCTTGAGCGTGACGCAGAAAGATACGGCTCCATCCGCGTCCTTCTGAATTTTCCGCAGAATCCGTCCGGATACAGCCCGACAAAGGACGAGGCGAAGGAAATCTGCGCCATCGTCAGGACAATCGCCGAAAAAGGCGCCAAGGTTCTTGTGCTCAGCGACGACGCATATTTCGGACTTGACTACGAGGATGACATAGAGCCGCAGTCACTTTTCGCCTACTTTGCAGATATGCACGAGAACATACTTGCGGTCAAGGCTGACGGTCCCACAAAAGAGGACTTCGCCTGGGGATTCAGGTGCGGATTCATAACATTCGCCTCAAAAGGAATGACAGACGCACAGTACGCGGCGCTGCAGACTAAATTCGCCGCGGTGATAAGGTCCTCCGTATCATGCAGCTCAACGCCGTCGCAGTCGCTCATCCTCCATGCGTTCAGGGATCCGTCCCATGACAGCGAGAAGGCGGAACTTCGGGCGGTTCTGAAAAGACGCTACGACAGGGTGAAGAATTTCGTCCGGACACACAGCTCCTCCGCGCTCACGCCGCTTCCGTTCAATTCGGGATATTTCATGAGTTTCGTGATGAACGGAATCGACGCGGAAGCCCTCAGAAAAAAGCTGCTCTCCGAAAAAGGAATAGGAGCCATCGCCATAGACTCAAAGACATTCCGCGTCGCATTCAGCAGCATTGACGAGGACAAAATAGACGAGGTCTATTCCGCCATATACGAAGCGGCCGATGAGCTTGCGCGTGGCTGAAATCCGTAAAAAATTCTCCGCCGTGCTGACGGCTCTGACCGCCGCTGTCCTTCTTTCATCATGCGGAAACAGCGGCAGAAGGATTGTGATATGGTCAAGCTGCGGAGAATTCGCGCAGTACATAGAACTCTTCAACAGCACGCACGACGACATCCAGGCGGTTCTGGTGTACAAGCAGAATCCGGCGGATTCGCTGCCTCCAGCAAAGGATGAGATGCCTCCGGACATAATCGCAGGCTCGTGGCTCAGGACAGACTCGACCGCAAGGAATTTCAAGCCGCTCGACTATATGTTCGACCGCAGGCGCATCGTCTCCGCCAGCTTCTACACTCCCCTTCTTGACTCCGGCAAGGTCGGAATGTCCCAGTATCTCCTTCCTGTCAGCTTCAGCCTGCCGGCCGTGATATTCTCGGACTCGAACAGGGAGCTTGTCCGCCAGGACTATTTCATGACGCTTGACGAGATCCGCCTTACGGCCTCTGAATTCAACAGGAAAAACAGGAACGGCGCATTCACGCGGATAGGATTCTCACCGCTGAGCGACAGCAGCTTCCTGTATTTTACGGCGAAAATTCAGGGAGCCGCATTCCGCAGCGAAAAAAACAGGATTGTCTGGGACGGCGAAAGGCTTGACTCGTCGGTGCAGTTCATAAGGAGCTGGGTCAACGGCGAGAATTCGTCCGCGCAGGAGGAGGAGGACTTCGCATTCAAATACCTCTTCATGCCGGACTACAGAAAGGTCACATCGGGAAGAACTCTCTTCGCCTACACAACCAGCGACCGGCTCTTCAAGATTATGTCCGATCAGGATACGGAGCTTGACTACAGATGGATTTCCGACGGGATGTCGATTCCGCTTGAGGACAGCTTCATGACGATGGGAATATACAGGGACACGGAGAACCAGCCGGGCGCGACTGAATTCCTGGCATGGTTTTTCAGCGCGGAGACACAGAAGGCGCTGCTTGAGCGGAAAAGCGCCCTGCGCCTGGACACGGAGCTGTTCGGAATCGCAGGAGGATTCTCCGCAGTGCGCGAGGTCACAGAACAGATTCTGCCGGTGTACTACACGCGCCTTCTCTCGAATCTTCCTCCGGCCCAGATGCTGGAGCCGCCGCAGGAGCTTCCGCCGAAATGGAACAGCTACAGGACGACGGTCGTGGAGCCGTACATCGGCGCGGCGGTAAGAACGGACGGAACTGACGGTTGCCCGCCGATTGAGGAATTCGAGAGCGAGTGGCGGAAAAAGATATTCGACTGACATTCGACTGACGCCTTATGGCTGACGGCGCGGATTTATGCTATAATCCGCGCATGAATCTCCTTTCAATAAACAATCTCTCAAAGATCGGCAGGGAAAAACCCCTTTTCGCCGGCGTTACGTTCGGGCTGCAGGAAGGCGAAAAGGCCGCCCTGATAGGAAGGAACGGAACGGGAAAATCCACGATGCTGAGGACGATAGCGGGAATTCTGCCGCCGGACGAAGGAACCGTAGTTACAAGCCGGAGCGCGGGAATATCATTTCTTCCCCAGACGCCGGAATTCAAACCTGACGACACGATAAAGGAGCATATATTCTCCGGCTGCTCGGGCAAGCTTGAGCTTATAAAGGAATATCTTGATCTGTGCGGAGACCTCGGAAACAAGGAGAAGGCCGAAAGATACGAAAAAGTGACCGCCGAGATGGACCGGCGGGATCTGTGGAACTACGAGTCCCAGATAGCATCAGTTCTCACGACGCTCGGAATAACGGATCTCGGACGCAGGATGGGCGAGCTTTCCGGCGGAATGACGAAGAAAGTCGCGCTCGCGCAGGTCCTCGTCGAGGACACGCGGCTTCTCCTCCTTGACGAGCCGACAAACCACCTTGACATGACCACAATCGCATGGCTTCAGGACTATCTGAAGAACACGGACAGGGCGGTCCTTATGGTGACGCATGACAGGTATTTTCTGGATGCCGTCTGCGGGAGCATCTATGAGCTGGCGCGCGGAACCGTCAGATTCTACAAGGGAAACTACAGCAGCTACCTTGAGAAAAAGGAGACCGAGCTGGAAATAGAGCGCAACACCGAGCGCAGGATAGAATCCGTGCTCAGGTTCGAACGTGACTGGCTTATGCGCGGTCCATGCGCCCGCGGAACCAAGTCAAAGTCAAGAATCCAACGCGACATGCAGCTCATCGGACGGGAGAAATTCCAGGCCGACAGGGAATTCTCATTTGAGGTGAAGGGACGGCGGCTTGGAGGAAAAGTCCTGACGCTTCACGGAATCTCAAAGAACTATCCCAAGGCCTCCGCGGACGCGCACGGCCCCGCTGTTCCGGTCATAAAGGATTTCTCATACACCTTCACGAAAGGACAGAAAATCGGAATTTTCGGCGGCAACGGGTCCGGAAAATCCACGCTGCTCGACATCATCACGGGAACGGCAGCTCCCGACTCAGGCAGCATAGAGACCGGCGTGAACACATCGTTCGGATACTATATGCAGAATCCCGTATTCGCCGACACATCGCTGACCGTACTTGAATATATCAGGGAAAGCGCAGAGCAGATGACGATGAACAGCGGAAAGAACATAAGCGCGTCAAAATTTCTTGAGGAATTCGGCTTCTCCGGAAAAATACAGCATTCTCCGGTAAGCACGCTGAGCGGAGGAGAGCGCAAGAAGCTGTTTCTTGTGAGGCTGCTGCTTTCCAATCCGAATTTTCTGATTCTTGACGAGCCGACAAACGACTTCGACATCTTCACCATGAACATCCTTGAGAAATTCCTGTCTGAGTATGAGGGCTGTCTTCTTGTGGTCAGCCACGACAGATACTTTATGGACAAGACGGCGGACTCGCTGTTCATCCTTGAGGACGACGGATCGGTCAGCGGATTCGCCGGCAAATGCTCGGAATACATAGAATACAGGCGCGAGGCTCAGGCGGAGAGAGAAAGGGCGGAGCGCGCGGGCAGACACGAAGACAGGAAGGAGCCTGAGAAGAAAGCGGCGTCCAGGAAGCTCTCCTTTGCCGAGCAGAAGGAATTTTCCGATCTGGAAGCCGGAATAGCTGTCCTTGAGGCAAGGAAGACGGAGCTTGAGAAAACGATGGAAAGCGGTGACTACGGAAAAACGGCAAAAGCCGCGGAGGAGTACAGGATCCTTGTCCAGGAGCTTGAGCAGAAATACGAGCGATGGGCCGAGCTTGCCGAGCGGATGTAGAAAAAAAACGGATGCGCCTTCAGGGGCACATCCGTATATTACAGCAAATTAAATTCTCCAGCAGGAAATATCCCTATTTCCGCCTGACTCCGCCGGAACCGCATGACGGACAATGCCCGGCGCAGGAGGCGCAGCAGCCGGCACATCCTCCGGCCGCACCAGGGCGTCTCCTCTGCCTGACCATCGAACGGATTATAAGGACAACGACAGCAAGCAGTACAGCTGATATTACAAATGTAGCCATTTTTTCCTCCGTAAAAAGCCAGTGTACGCGGCGTTCCGTGAGCGCAGCGCCTAAAGCAGGGCCGCCTTTGATTTTGCCGGGCGGAACAGCAGATAAAGGAATCCGGCCGTAAGGATAAGCGCGAAAACCGTTCCGACTCCGAATCCGCCGCCGGCGAAAAGCTTGCCGTACTGGTAGATGCAGAGCGACACGACATAAGCGAACACGCACTGGTATGTGATTGCGAATGCCGTCCACTTTCCGTTGTTCATCTCGCGCTTGATGGCTCCGATCGCAGCGAAGCATGGCGCGCACAGAAGATTGAACACCAGGAATGAATATGCGGAATATGAGGTGAAGCTGCCCGCAAGCAGCGACCACATCTCGGCTCCGTCCTCGGCGACCTCGGCGAATCCGTAGAGAATTCCGAATGTTCCGACGACGTTCTCCTTGGCGACAAGACCTGTCAGAGCCGCGACCGCAGCCTTCCAGTCGCCCCATCCGAGCGGAGCGAATATCCAGGCGATGAGCGAGCCGAATTTGGCAAGAAGGCTGTTGTTCATGTCCTCGACCATTCCGAAACTTCCGTTCTCAACGCCGAAGCCCTGAAGGAACCACACAAGTATTGTAGAAAGAAGGATTATCGTTCCGGCCTTCTTTATGAACGACCAGCCGCGCTCCCACATTGAGCGGAGGACATTCCCGACTGTCGGCCAGTGGTATGCGGGAAGCTCCATGACAAAAGGAGCCGCCTCTCCCTCGAAAATCTTCGTCTTCTTGAGTATGATTCCGGAAGTGATTATCGCGGCTATTCCGACAAAATACGCGCTCGGAGAAACCCACCAGGCGCCGTCAAAAAGCGCGCCGGCTATAAGCGCGATTATAGGAAGCTTCGCGCCGCAGGGGATAAACGTGGTCGTCATGATTGTCATACGGCGGTCACGCTCATTCTCAATCGTGCGGCTCGCCATGATGCCCGGAACACCGCAGCCGGTTCCTATCAGCATCGGTATGAACGACTTACCCGAAAGTCCGAATTTCCTGAAAATGCGGTCCATGATGAACGCGATTCGGGCCATATAGCCGCAGGCCTCAAGGAATGCAAGGAAGATGAAGAGCACAAGCATCTGAGGGACGAATCCCAGAACCGCGCCGACACCGCTTATTATGCCGTCAACAAGAAGCCCCTCAAGCCACGGCGCGCAGCCGACAGCCTCAAGTCCAGACGCGGCGGCGGGAATTATCCACTCACCGAACAGGGTGTCGTTCGTCCAGTCGGTCAGAATCGAGCCGACGGTTGTCACGGAGACATAGTAGACTACGAACATGACAAGCGCGAAAATCGGAAGCGCGAGCCAGCGGTTCGTCACGATACGGTCAATTTTGTCGGAGACGGACAGCTTCTCCTTGTTCGCCTTTGTAAGGCAGCTTCTGATTATAGACTCGATGTATTTGTAGCGCTCTGACGTTATGATGCTCTCGCTGTCATCGTCAAGCTCCTTCTCGCAGGACTGGATATCCTTTTCGATATGTCCGCGCACATCGGCAGGCAGATTAAGCTTGTCCATGACCTTTGAGTCACGCTCAAACAGCTTCACTGAATACCACCTGTGCTGCTCTTCCGGCAGGTTATGGACGGTAGCCTCCTCTATATGGGCAAGGGCGTGCTCGACGCATCCCTCGAAACGGTGCTGATACAGCATCGGTCTTCCGCTCTTCGCACAGTTCACGGCCAGCTCGGCAGCCTCGATGCATCCGGTTCCCTTGAGCGCCGAAATCTCCACCACAGGACAGCCGAGCGCCTTCTCCATCGCCTGAATATGAATCTTGTCGCCGTTCTTTCTGACCACATCCATCATATTCACGGCGACGACCATCGGAATTCCCAGCTCGGCAAGCTGCGTCGTGAGATAGAGGTTCCTCTCAAGGTTCGTTCCGTCGATTATGTTCAGTATGGCGTCCGGACGCTCGTTCACCAGATACTCACGGGACACAACCTCCTCAAGCGTATACGGAGAAAGCGAGTAGATTCCCGGAAGATCCATTATCACGACCTCGTCATCCTTGGCCGTGTGACCCTTCAGCTTTCCTTCCTTCTTTTCCACCGTGACTCCAGGCCAGTTTCCCACAAACTGATTTGAGCCTGTAAGCGCATTGAAAAGCGTCGTCTTGCCGGCATTCGGGTTTCCGGCCAATGCAATCTTTATCATCTCATCACACTCCTACTTCTATAAGCTCCGCATCCGACTTTCTGATTGAAAGCTCATATCCGCGGACGGTAACTTCCACCGGATCACCGAGCGGAGCCACTTTTCTAACATAAATCTCTATGCCTTTTGTGATTCCCATGTCCATGATGCGGCGTTTCACCGCACCCTCGCCGTTCAGTCTCAGGACCTTCACGGTCTGTCCCGTCTTGACCTCTCGTAATGTCATAAATCCTCCAAAAATTCCTATAATTTTGCCTACACGTAAATTTTCTGCGCCAGCTCGGAACTGACGGCGACCCTGGATTCCTTTATCTGGACAATCAGGTTTCCTGCATTCGACGACACGACGGAAACCTGCGCGCCCGGAACAAAGCCGAGGCTCTCAAGGAAACGCCTGGTCTCCTCCTTTCCGCCGATCCGCTTTATCAGATTCATCTCCCCCGTACCAACCATATTCAAAGGCATTGTCAGCTCCCAGGTTAGTTGTTTTTAACTAACCTTTACATATATTAGTCACAGCTAACTTTTTTGTCAATAGAAAACAGAACAGGAAGCGGGTGTTGTCTCCGCTCCCGGACTTGGTGTAGAATCCATCCCATTATGGAAGAAACAAAGGCTGTTATTTTCGACATGGACGGAGTGATTCTTGACTCGGAGACAATATGCGAAAAGGCATGGCTGCAGGCCGGCGCCGAATTCGGAATGGCAAGGATAAGGGAGACCGCCGCGGCATGCCTGGGAACGAATCTCCATGACACAAGGGAAATTCTGTTCAAGATCTACGGAAGGAATTTCGACGCAGACGGGTTCGTCACAAGGACATCCGCGCTGTTCCACGAAGAGGAGGACAAAAACGGAATTCCGCTCAAGCCGGGAGCCTTGGAAATCCTCGGATACCTGAAGCCGAAATTCAGGCTTGCGCTCGCATCATCGACAAAAGGAGAGACCGTAAGACGGCAGCTCAGAAACGCCGGCGTCCTGGACTTCTTCGAGACGCTCACTACAGGAGAGTCGGTGCTCCACAGCAAGCCGGATCCGGAAATCTACAGGATGGCCTGCGGGTCCCTGAATCTCGGTCCGGAATTCTGCGCCGCCGTGGAGGACAGCCCGAACGGAGTCAGAAGCGCGGCCGCAGCCGGAATACGGACCGTCATGATTCCGGACAGAATCGCTCCGTCAGAAGAGATGAGGAGACTCGCCTGGAGAATCTGCGGCTCCCTGAACGGACTCAGGGAATTCCTGTGACGGCGGATCTCAGAGCCTTACGGTGACCGACACTCCTCCGGGAGCGGCGGATACGCTTACCTTGTCCCCGCCGCCGGAGAGGGGACGTGCTGTCAGTGAGTGGAGAAGCGGAACGGCAAGGCCTGAAAGGGCTCCTATGGCGGCGCCTGCCAGGACATCAGTCGCAAAATGGTTTCCGCTGGCCATCCTGAGAATTCCTGTCGCGGCGGCCAGAGACCATGCGGCGGCCGTAACCGGAATCCGCCATGCCGAGCCGGGAAAGAATTTTCCGAACACGTAGGTCGTGAATGCGGCGGACATGAACGTCATCGTGGTGTGCCCCGACGGAAAGGAGCTGTTCCAGTCCCCGGATTCGACCAGACCGGCCGGATAACCGTCATAATACATATACGGGCGCGCCCTGGAAACAAGCAGCTTCCCAAGCTCCTTGAGTCCGTACGCCATCATGAGCGATTCCGCATACATGACGCCGACGGAGAGCCATTCCGATGACGGGGCCGCAAGCATCACGGCCGGAAGGGCAAGCGACGTGGCCTCAAGGACCGTCGCCGCCACATCAAGCGGCCTTGAATATCTGTTCATGAATATGCGGTCAAAGCCGTTCACCTCGGAGACATCGGGCATACGGCCGCCGAACGAGGTGTCCTTCACCTTGAGTATGTTTCCGAAAAGAATATCCGCCGAGACAAGCGACGCTCCGGCGCCAAGCAGAATTCCGTCGGTGACTGGTGAAAGGACAAAAATCCGCCCGGCCTCATCAGCCCGCGATCCCGGACTTACGGAATTCTCCGACGGAAAAATATATGCGGCTGTCAGAAAAACGGCCGCGGCCGCAACAACATGTGTCCTCATAAGACATAACCTCCAGCAGGGAATGAATTTCGCCGCGCCGCACAGTCCTGCGGACGGCGGCATATCCCCGGCAGCGGATCTACGGATTTTTCCTGTCGTTGGCCTCGACAAGCAGATCCAGCACGGTAAAGAACAGTATCACCACAAGAGGTCCAAGTATAAGACCGTTCATTCCGAACACCTGAAGCCCTCCCAGAATCGCAAAGAAAATCACCAGCGGATGCACGTTTATCCTGTCCCTGAGGAACAGCGGCCTGAGGAAATTGTCAAGAAAGCTCACGCAGAAACCGCACAGGACAAGAAAAAGGATTCCCCTGACGACGGATCGGGTCACACATATAACGATTCCGATCGGGAACCAGACTATCGACGCGCCGAAAATCGGGATGAACGACGCGAACATCAGCACGACGGAAAACAGAAGCGAGCCGGGAACCCTGAAGCAGAGCATTATCAGAAATGCGACGACACCCTGATAAAGGGCGACAAGTATATATCCGGAGAAGAGGTTCTTCGTCGTGTCCGAAAATTTGCGGGTGAGAACGCTCATGTATTCCGGACTTATCGGAACGGCCTTTTTCATCAGCGAGCCGAGATACGGCCCGTCAAGAAAGCAGAAGAAAAGTCCGAACACGACGAAAAGAATCGCGACAAGGAAAGAGCCGGTCTTGCTTACAAGAATTTTTCCGGCGGAGAAAATCCTTGCGCTGTAACCGCTCAGAAAGGAAAGAATTCCCTGCTTGGCATCGGAGAAGTCAACGTCGGGCAGGTCGATTCCGATTGAACCGAACAGGCGCTCCAGCTTTGACCACAGCTCGTTCTTCGCGAAAAGCTCCGGATTGTCGGCGATGTATCTCTCCGCCGTCTGCAGAAACGAGACGCACTGCTGTATCAGCAGCGTGCACAGCAGGAACAGAGGGCCTATTATCAGTATCAGTGTTCCCAGGGAAAAGGCGGCGGCGCAGACATGACGCCTGAACTCATACAGCCTGCTTGTCCTGTCAAGCCTTGCCGTGCACTTCATGTAAAGGGGACGGATCAGAATGTAGAGCAGCACGGTCCACAATATCACCGTCGAGAAAGGATACAGCATCGCCACAAGAAGGACGAAGAACAGGACGAAAATTCCGAATATGAATATTGTCTGAAGCGTGTTTTTGTTGTCCACTGAAGAAGCTCCGTTCCTACGGCCTGCGGCCGTCGTAGAATTTTTCCTTGAGCCTGCTGAAAGTCTCCGCGCTTATGACATGCTCAATCCTGCAGGCGTCAGATTCAGCGGTCTGCGGAGACACGCCTATCGACTCCAGGATGAATGACAGGACAGTATGCCGCTCGTATATGCGCTCGGCTATCTCCCTGCCCTTCCGCTCCAGGGTGATGTTTCCGTCCTCCGCGATGGCGATGTAATGCTCCTCCTCCAGGGCATGGACAGTGACGCTCACCGAAGGCTTTGAGAACCCCATCTTTCTGGCTATATCCACAGCTCTCACATATCCGTTCTGCTGCTGAAGAACAAGTATTGTCTCAAGATACATTTCGGCTGATTCTCTGATCTGCATTTTTTCCTCACGAAATTCTTTCTATATTATTGCAAAATTTTACTAATTACAACAAATCACCGCGTGACCAGCGAGATATTTCCGCATGAAAGCCCCCACTTTCCGCCCGCAAAATCATCGAACATGACCGCCACATCCTCAAACGCGAGCCCGCCCGTGCGCCTTATGTACGCGGACAGTTCCGGCTCAGCCCGCATCACCGATCCGCGGCCCGCAAGATGAACGAAATATGCGGCGGCCTCGGATGACGGCTGCTGCATTATATAGGCCATGAATTCATTGTGCATGAGATACGTGTCGTTTATGTCATATCCGAGCGACGGCTGCGAGACAAAATAGCGGATGAGGAACGAGAGCGACGTCTGATCCATCGTATAATACGCGGCCGCCGTGAAGTTCCGGAATTCCGCGTCCGTAAAGAAAAGGGCATGGAATCCCTCGTGCGCAAGAAGCCTGCTCCTGAGCCACGGCTCCGACGAGCGAGATATGGACACAATTCCGCCGTTCCCCTCCCGGAAACCGTCACCGTCGGCGACTATTATTCCGTTGTCCAGAAGAATTTTCCGGAGCGTCTCCTCCTCCGGATTCAGGGTGAATGTCTGCCTTTCCGCCGCGGAAAAGAAAAGGGCGAGAGAGCCGGCGCTGTAGTCGTGGGCATTGTATCCGTGCCGTCCGGCAAGCTCGCTGTTCGTGAGAAGCCGTCCGCGGAATCCGTCCTTTTCTATGAAATACGCAAGCCTTATAAAAAACCTGTCCTGAACCTGATAGTTCCTTGTGTCGAAGAATATTATTCCGGGAAAACGGTCCCATTCAAAAACCTCATAGTCGGCGGCGCGCCAGTTCTCCTGCCTCCATTTCAGGATGAGTCCGGGATCCGCCTTTACGGGAAACACGGCGCCGCCGGACGCAGGAACCGCAAGCCGGGAATCACCTCCGGACATCAGGACCGCGGACACTGAGGAGGAGGACGGCTCGGCGGAAATTCTTGAGAACGGAGATGACAGGGCGGATGACGGAACCGTGATGCAGTCCACGCCCGCCGTGTTCCTGAACGAGAGGAGCTCGCCTCCGGCAGAAATTTTTGTAAGCACGGTCTTCTCCGCGGAGGAATTTTCCCTAGAGGCGGAGAATTTTATCTGTATATCCGGCATGACGGCCGAGACTGTATTCTGCACAGGAAAGACAGACGGAGCGCCTGAAAAATCGGCGGAGGAGGCGGTGAAATCCACCGTGCCGCCGGACGCGGGACACCCGAAGAAAGGAATGTCGCCGCTCCGGTCAAAACCCAGAACCGCGGGCGCGGCGCACATTGAGATAAGAGAGAGCGCGGAGGAGGAACGCACATAGAAACCGGAGGGAACACTGCCGGCGGAGAATTTCTCCGTCCTTCCGAGCGCGAAAGACACGTCGAACACCGGAGTGTCCGAGACTGTAGTTCCGGACACGGCGGTTCTCTCTCCGCCAGAGAAACGGAATTTTCCCCTGCCGGAAAAATCGCGTCCGTCAAGGAAACCGAATTCAAACGATGTGCCTGCGGACGGAATCTCCATGCGAAGGACAAGCGCGGCCGAGGAATTCCGTTCCGCGACCTCCGCGAAGAGACTTCTCTGACTTTCGGTGAACCGGTAGAAAATCTCGCCGCCCTTCTTCAGACGGGCATCCGCGGCGGCCGAATTCAGCGCGACAGGCGATGATGTCTCCTCCGTACCGGCTCCGGCGAATTCCATCTCCAGACGGACACGTCCCCTAGTCATCATGACGGCGAACGATATGACAATCTCGGCCGCGAGAAGGCACAGCAGCGCGATTATAACCGTCTTCTGGACTTTTGAAAGGACACTGAATTTTCCGTTGATGAATGAGACCAGCCTGTTTTTCATATCCGGACATTCTATACTATTTCGCGCCGAAAGACTATACTCTGCGCATGGTGCTGATTCTCCATCCGTCCGATGAGCTTAAATTCATCAGGCTTCAGAAAAAAATAACTGCCTCATTCAATGCCGACGGCTTCCGCGTCTATCCGGAAATTCCGCTGTGGACCGCCGTTCCGGACAAAGCCGCGGAAAAGCTGGCGGCCGGAAAAGCGCGGCTCGAAATCGGAGCGCCTGAGACCGACCGCAGCAAGGCCACAATCCGCTGTCCGGCGGAGATATGGACGGAGAGCGGAACGTACGGCGCGGAGCTTGTGCTGTGCAGGATGGAGTCCGTTCCCGATGACGCGGAGAAAAGGCTCATGCGCGCGCTCGGAGAAAATGCGGAGAAAAAAGAACCGCCGGAAACACCATGTTTTCCGGCGGTGATAAGAATATTCAGGCTTGCGGAGGAAATTCCTCTTCCGGCAGAGAATGCGCGCGCGCTGTCCGGCTCCGTCTGGAGAAAAAGCGGCAAGCCGCATTCGTGACGGCGAAACGCACGGAACCACCCACGGCTCACATCACGGTGGAGCCGCGGTCCATCGCCGTAAGTCCGGTCTTGACGTACTCAAGAATTCCGTAAGGCTCAAGCAGACGTATCAGGCTCTCGATCTTGTCCTCGCTGCCTGTCGCCTCGACTATGACCGAATCTATTCCAACATCGACTATGTGCGCACGGAAAATATCGCAGGTCTCGATTATCGTCCCGCGGTTCACGCCTTCCGCCCTCACCTTTATAAGCGCCGTCTCGCGCCGGCATGTAGTCTCAGGCTCGCATTTCTTGATCGCAATCACCTCGACCAGCTTTGAGAGCTGCTTCTGAATCTGGTCGAGTATGTACTCGTCGCCCCGGACGACAATCGTCATGCGCGAACGCCCCGGATCATGTGTCTCGCATACGGTGAGCGAGTCGATGTTGTATCCGCGGCGGCTGAACAGCCCCGAAACGCGGCTCAGGACTCCCGCGTGGTTTTCGACAAGGACTGAAAGTATGAATCTGTCCATTCTGCAAATCCCCCTAAAACTAGCTTTTTATTGTGTGCTCCGCCTCTGCATAGACACCGAGCAGACGCACGTCCTCGGCATAAGATTTCAGCCCGTCAAGAACTCCGCGCACATATTCCTCAGATTTCTGCTCGGCCCTGGAAAGTCCCGCGTCGGCATAGAACCAGTATCTCCACGGTTTTCCCTCAATCGGCCTTGACTCAAGCCTGGTCAGGTTCATCCCGTTCTTCTGGAACACGCCGAGACAGTTGTACAGCGCGCCCGGCTCGTTCCTGACGGAGAAAACGAATGACGCCATGTTCACGCCGTTCGCGCTTGAGAAGAGGGACTCTGCGCCCCGCATCGACTGCTCCGACGCTATCACCAGAAAACGCGTGCAGTTCTGAGGATTGTCCTCAACATCGTCCCTCAGGACCTCAAGGTTGTAGTATCCGGCATTTACGCTTGATGCGATTGCGGCATTGGAGGCGGAACCGGCGGATGCGACCGTCTCGGCTGCGGAGGCCGTTGACACAGCCTCTATCTTTGACCAGTCCGCGTGCTCCGAAAGAAAACGCGAGCACTGGGCAAATCCCTGCGGATGTGAATACACGCACTTTATGTCGGAAATTCCCGCGCCCCGCACACCGAGAAGGGAATGCTGGATTCTCAGCCTGACCGCCGCCGCTATCCTTATGTCGGCAAAATCAGCAAGGTTGTCGTAGTTCTCGTAGACTGAACCGGCAAGGGTGTTCTCAATCGGGACCATCCCGAAATCGGCGCGGCCGTCAGCCACAGCCTGAAAGATTCCGCGGAACGAGTCAACGGAAAGAGCCTCGGCATCCGTGTCGAAGCACCTCGTGACGGCCTGCTCGGCATACGCGCCGCGCTTTCCGCTGTATGCGCATACAATCTTCCTGCCTGCGGATTTGTCTCCTGAATTCAGAACCGGAATGTCATTGTTCCTGACATGGACGACCGACTTGTCAAGAACCGGCGCAAGCGCGCATATATCCATCATCAGCTTGTCGAACTGCTCCGGCAGCAGCGCCTGCGGACCGTCAGAAAGCGCCTTTTCAGGACAGTTGTGCACCTCCACTATGATTCCGTCCGCCCCGGCCGCGACAGCCGCAAGCGCCATCGGGGGAATCTTGTCCCTTATTCCGAGAGCATGGCTCGGATCGACGATTACCGGAAGATGCGTCATTCCCCTCAGCACAGGTACGGCGGAAAGATCAAGCGTGTTCCTGGTGGCCTTCTCGTAGGTTCTGATTCCGCGCTCGCAGAGTATGACCTTGTCGGTTCCGGACGAAAGCAGATACTCCGCCGACATAAGCCACTCCTCGATCGTCGCGCTGAGTCCGCGCTTCAGGATGACGGGCTTGTTCAGTTTTCCCAGTCTCTTCAGAAGCTCGAAATTCTGCATATTGCGCGCCCCGACCTGATAGACATCAACACCATGATTCTCCATCACGGGAAGATGCTCCGCGGCCACAACCTCGGTCACGACAGGAAGCCCGAATTTATCCCCGGCCTCCTTCAGAAGGACAAGCCCCTCCTCGCCGAGTCCCTGGAACGAATACGGCGATGTCCTCGGCTTATACGCACCGCCGCGCAGCATACATGCGCCGGCCGCAGCCACGCTTTCCGCTATGCTCATCATCTGCTCACGGCTCTCCACCGCGCACGGGCCTGCGATGGACACAATCCTTTTTCCGCCGACACGCAGAATCTGGCCGCGGCTGTTCGGAATTCCGACAACCGTATCCTCAGGACGGAATTCGCGGCTGGCCATCTTGTAGGGCTTGCTTATTGGAATTACCTCCGCGACTCCGGGAAGCGCCCGCACGTCAAGCGGATCCATCCGGAGTCGGCCCACGGCCGCGATTATGGTCTTTTCCTCGCCGTTTATAACATTCGTCCTGAAATCCCGCTGTCCGAGATAATCCGCAAGCTGTTTTTTCTCCTCATCCGTCGCATCGCTTCTGAGCACGACTATCATAAAACTAACGCTCCATGTTGAAACTTACAGTTCTCAAAACATCCCCGAAAACTCCCGCCGCTGTAACTCCGGCTCCGGCGCCGTAACCGCGGACGGTGAGAGGAATCGGCGTGTAGCGCTCGGTGTGGAACACGAACGCATTCTCTCCGCCCTTAACGGCATAGAGGGGATCCGATTTCGTAACCTCAAGCATTCCCACGCTGACCTTTCCGTCCTTTATCGACGCGCCCATTCTGAGAACCTTGTCCTCGGCCTTGAGCTTCTCTATTTTTTCCGCGAAATACGCGTCAACCTGAGGAAGCTTGGCAAGGAATTCGTCTACTGTTCCGGAGCTGTCGAATCCGTCCGGGAAAACCTTGTACATCGTTATGTCCTCAAGCTCCAGCTGATAACCGGCCTCCCTAGCGATGATAAGAGCCTTTCGCGCCACGTCCATTCCGTTCAGGTCATCCCTCGGATCCGGCTCCGTATATCTGAGCTCCTTCGCCTCAAGCACGGCCCTGCTGAAAGGAACCCCCTCGTCAAGCTTTCCGAAAATATAGGAAAGCGAGCCGGACATTATTCCGCTGAATCCGGTCAGCCTGTCACCCGACTTGAACAGATTCTGAAGCGTGTCGATGATCGGAAGTCCGGCGCCGACATTCGTCTCGTAGAGGAAACGCCTGTGCATACGGTTGGCCGTGCGTCTCAGCTCGTGGTAGAATTCCATGCTCATCGAGTTGGCGCGCTTGTTCGGGGTCGCGATCGACATTCCGGCATTCAGGATGTCAATATAACGCTCCGGAAGGTCATAGGAGGCCGTGCAGTCCACGAAAACAGGATTCAGCGGCTTTGTATCCCTGACAAATGCGAGGATGTCGTCGACGCTCGTGCGCATCTTCGCATTCTTGACGGCGTTCCTCCAGTCGGACAGATCCAGACCGTTCGCATCCATTATCATTCCGTCTATGGTCGAAATCGCCATGACCTTTATGTCTATGTTTTCCTTCAGGAGCTTGTCATGCTGATCCCTTATCTGGTCGAGCATCGTTCCGCCGATTGTTCCGGCTCCGAACGCGAACACTTCGACGGTCTGCGCGGTGTTGAAGAAGAACCTGTGGACCGCCCGGACTGCCGTGTCTCCGTACTCACCGCTTATGACGCTTGATATGCAGCGTTCGGAGGAGCCCTGCGCTATCGCAAGGATGTTTATGTCCTGCGAGGCCAGCGCGTCAAAGAATTTTCCGGCGATTCCGCGGTTTCTTATCATGCCGTCGCCCACGACAGAGACGGCGGCGCAGTTATTGCACACCTCGACGGGATTTATAAGGCTCTCCCTTATCTCAAGCTCGAATTCCGCGGAAAGCGCGTCCCTGACCCTGTCCGCCTCGACGTCGCGAACACAGAACGACACCGTGAATTCGGACGATGACTGCGTTATCAGGAGAACTGAAATTCCGGCCGCGGTGACGGCTGAGAAAATCCGGCTGGCCATTCCCGTACGTCCGCGCATTCCGGTGCCGCTGACGCTCACGAGCGCCACATCCTTCAGGCATGAGATTCCGCAGATCGAGCTCTTCCGCCCGCCCGCGAACGGCCCCTTTCCTATACGGGAGCCTCTGGCCGACGGATTGTGGGAATTCAGGCTCCATGCCTCGATTCCCTTCGCCTGAAGAGGGGCGAGCGTCTTGGGATGCAGAACCTTGGAGCCGAAAAACGAAAGCTCCATCGCCTCCTCGTAGCTCATGTCGTCCACAAGAATGGCATCCTTGACCACACGCGGATCGGCGGTGAAGACCCCGTCCACATCCGTCCAGAATTCAACGCGCCTGACTCCGAGCGAGGCGCCTATTATCGCGGCCGAAAAATCGGATCCGTTGCGTCCGAGAAGACCCATGACCGGGCGGCAGCCGGTTCCGCCGCTCCAGGAGCAGATGAATCCGGGAAAAACAAGAATGCGCGTCTGGTTCCGGTTCTCGCCGTCACGGAACGGAAGACAGGCCTCGGCGCATTTGGCGTAGTCGGGATCCCCCTCAAGATGATTTCCTGTCGTAAAGATGAATTTCCTTGAGTCCAGCATGATTACGCTCTGGTTCTTCGCCCGGAGCACGGCCTCCATGATCGGAGCCGACATCAGCTCTCCCATTCCCATTATGCGGCAGTAGACTGTGTCCGGGCACTCGCCGAACGACACGCAGCCTGCGAGCAGCTTCTCAAGCTCCTGGAAATTCGGAAGAATCTGCTCCATCACCTTCTCCGCGTTGAATCCGGGGAGCTTCGACTGAATCTCAAGGCAGATCTCATTGTGCACGGAACGCAATCCGCTGACAATCCTTTCCGGATCCGAACCGGCGACGCACGCGTCCACCGCATCCTGAAGACTGTTGGAGACTCCGGCGACAGCTGAAACCACAACACTAAGCCTGTCCTGCTCCGCGCGTCCGATTATTATATCCGCGGAGGAAAGAATACGGCGGGCATTCTGCATGGATGTTCCGCCAAATTTCAATGTAAGCATTTTACCGTCCTTGGGCCTTCTACGGCCGGAAATTCCAACAATACCATCACCATCGGGACTGTTGATTCCGGACATTTTATAGAAAATCATGCCTGAATTCAACACGGACGGCGCAGCCTCCGGAAATCAGAGCGGCCGGATGTTGTCTTGAACAAAAAAAATATTTTCTCTATTATCTGTACTGTATTTTAAAAAGTGCGGATGCGGAAACTGTTTATCTAATCTTTATAATAAATGGAGCTCTGACAGCCTCATCCAGGGAGCTGTCAGCGTAAAAACAGAATGGACAGTCAGATTGACAAAAATCTACCCGCAGTAACAGTGTTCTCACTCTATGCGACATCTATCTTCCCGTTCGTGCTCGGTCCGGTTCTCATGATGGCCGGAGGAATACTGTCCGGCGCTGAGGTGGCGGCATCCTTGTCGGCGCCGCTGAGCATCGTGGCGCACCTGATGGCGGTAATCGCGCCGACGGCATTCATGATCATGATCAAGGGCAGGCTGAATTCCTATGACGGCAGCGAGGAGAGCATCAGGTCGCTGAACGACTTCGTCACAAAGTCAAACAGAATTCTCCTGCTGTACAACATCGTCCTCGCATTCGTGATTCCGCTCAGCATAGCGCAGGGAATCAAGTCGAACAACATGGAATTCGCCATGTTCAACGGAAATTCGCCTATTTTCTCGCTCACCATGATTTACGCCGGACTGATAATGCTCTTTTCGATAAGCTTCTACACGCTCTACATCTCATCGCTTGAGCACATGCTGTGGTGGCTTCCGTTCGACAAGAGGAACACGACGTCATCGAACACGGAGCGCTTCATCATCATGACCACGGTCAACGTAATCGGAAACGGAACGCTGACGCTCGGCACACTCTCCGTTCCCGGAATTTCATCTGGCGACACCTACCACAACTTCCTGCCTACGCTCCTCATAATAATGGTCATAGCGATTGCGGCGATCGCCATAACGACAATCACGAACACGCTCGACCTCAAGAAGAACATAGACCCGATAAATGACGTGATCTACGGGCTGGCGCACAGGGACTACACGTCCGAGCCGCTCAAAATCATAACGCGCAACGAGCTGGGACTTCTCACGAACAACATAAACCGCTCGTTCAACCTGATGAAGACCATGTTCTCGGAGCTGGCGGGCGGAGTGGAAAGCACGCTGACAGTCTCCAACAACCTTGTGAACAACATCCATGAGTCCACAGGCTCGCTCAAGGACATAAAGCAGACGATAAGCACGGTCAAGGACGAGATGAACAACCAGTCCGCCGGAGTCGAGGAGGCGAACGCCACCGCAGCGCAGATAATCGACAGGATCAGAAACCTGAACCAGGAGATCGAGAACCAGTCGGCCGCCATCACCGAATCATCCGCGGCGATCGAGGAGATGGTCGCGAACGTGGCCAGCGTATCGTCGATCCTTGAGAAGAACACGAGCACGGTGAAGGACCTCAAGACCGCATCCGATGAGGGCCGCAACCGCGTTCAGAATGCCGTCGACATGGCGGAGCGCGTTCTCTCGCAGTCGGCGAGCCTGCTTGAGGCCAGCAAGTCGATCCAGACAATCGCAAGCCAGACAAGCCTTCTCGCCATGAATGCGGCGATTGAGTCCGCACATGCCGGAGAGGCCGGAAAAGGATTCGCCGTAGTCGCCGACGAGATCAGAAAGCTCGCGGAGCAGTCCGACAAGCAGTCAAAATCAATAGAGGTAAGCCTGAAATCGCTTTCCGAGGCGATCTCGACCGTATCGCAGAACACGAAGGAAGTGCAGCAGCAGTTCAACGTCATCTACGACCTCTCTGAAAAGGTCAAGGAGCAGGAGCTGGTCATCTCCAACGCGATGGCGGAGCAGACATCCGGAAACCAGCAGGTTCTTGACGGAATCCGCTCAATAAACAGCTCAACCACGACCGTCCGCGACGGAGCGCAGGAGATGATGCAGGGCGGCGAGCAGATTGTCGAGGAGATGCAGATTCTGAGCAAGACCACGCAGACAACGAACGACAACATGAATTCGATAAAGCAGGTGGTGAACCAGATAGCTGACCTGATGACGACCACGACCGTGCACGTCGAGGACAACAGCTCAAACGTCGGAAAACTCCACGACGAGATGAGCCAGTTCAAATTCTGACGCTCTCTGCGGAAAAAAAAGGCTGCTCCAGGAAGTTCGACTGAAACCTCCGGGGCAGCCTTTTTAATGCCTTCAGATATTGCCGGTCACGTCATCTTGCGGCGGAGACAGTCTCCGCGACAGCATCCAGGGTGGTCCGGACTGTTTTCTCCCAGCTGAATTCCGCGGCGCGCTCAAGCCCCGCCGAGACCATGCGCTCCCGCAGCACGGGATCCGTCACCACCTTCTCCATGCACTCCGCCATCTCATCAACATTGTCCGAATCAAAATAAAGCGGCACATCGCCTCCGATTTCCGGAAGCGCGCCGGAAGATGAACAGATGACAGGAATTCCGCAGGCCATAGACTCCAGGACAGGAAGCCCCACGCCTTCATTGACGGACGGAAAAACGCACGCATCCGCCCCCGCATACAGCTGCGGAAAGCTCTCATGCGGAAAATAGCCTGTAAGGAAAATATCGCTCGCGGCAGGAGACTCGAACGCCGCGCGGTGCACGGACTCCGTATACGCGCCGCCGCTCCCCGACAGCACAAGCCTGTGCGGAAGTCCGGTCCTGCTCTTGAACAGGGAGAATGCCCTTATCAGCTCAAGATGTTTCTTCTCAGGACCGGCAAGCCTTGAGCCGTATATGAAATACGGCCGCTTTATGGCGAACGGCTTTATCTCCACGACATCCGTATCCGCCTCCATGGAGGGATAGAACAGCTTGTGATCTATTCCGTTGTGAATCACCGAAATCCTGTTTCCGTCGATCCCAAGGGAGACAAGGTCGTTCTTTATGAATTCCGAGGCGGCTATTATCTTCTCCGCCTTCACGAGTCCCCTTCTAAGCTGAAAGCGGTACATCCTGTCATGCCATGCCGGAGACGAGGATATTATGCTATTCGCGATTACGATTCCCGGACGCCTGAACGACACGGGCACGACTTTCTCCGCCGCCGGATAGAGCACTGCGTCATAGCCGCTCCTGGCCGTAAACTTTCCCGCTCCGAAAAGATGCCACAGGCGCTCCGCCTCAAGGCTGTCTGGAACATTCGCGGAGACAAAGGGAATATCCCTGTCTCCGGAATAAGTGTATCTGTCAATCTCTGATCCGAACAGACCGAACGAGAATTCACCGTCATCCGGAATGTTGGCGATAAAATTCAATATATATGCGCCCAGTCCGGACCGCGCATGGTCGCAGCCGAATGTGTCGATTCCGATTTTCATGCGCAAAATTATAGCAGATTTATGCGCCGTGTGCTATACTGAGCCGATTATGGAACAGACTGACATTTTCTCACTTCTTCCGGAGCAGACACAGGCAAAAATCGCGGCGCTCGGAATAAAGGAACCCACGGCAGTGCAGCGCAGGGTTTTTCCGCTGATAGACGGAGGCGCGGATATCCTGTTCCAGTCCGAGACGGGAACGGGGAAAACGTTCGCATATATGCTTCCGCTCGCCGGAAAACTTGAGAGGAACGGCGACAAGACATCCGTAAAAATTCTGATAGCCGCGCCGACATTCGAGCTTGCATCCCAGATAAATTCCGCGGCGAAGCAGATTTCCGGACGCAGGACAGCGCTTTTCATAGGAGGAGCGCCGATACGCCGGCAGATAGAGGCTCTCAAGGAGAAACCGCAGATTGTCATCGGAACACCGGCAAGGCTCGTGGAGCTTGCCCACCTGAAAAAACTCAAGCTGCCTGAGCTGACCGCCGTCGTGCTTGATGAGGCGGACAGGCTCGTGCGCCGTGAATCCGCGGACGACACAAGGGAGCTTCTGCGGCTGGCCGGAAACGCGCAGAAGATAGCCTGTTCAGCCACGATAACCGCGCAGACAAGAAAATTCTTTCCCGGAGCGGAGACGGTGATAATGCCGCCGGAGAATGTGCTTGCAGGAAACATAACGCACTGGGCATTCTATTCGGAGCGCAGGGATAAAATCGACACGCTCCGCAGGTTCATCGCGGCGGAAAATCCGGCGAAGCTCCTCGTGTTCACCTCACGCCCCGATCAGGTCGAGAACATAAGATCAAAGCTCGCATTCAGAAAAATCCGGTGCGACGCGCTCCACTCAAAATCAGGAAGCCAGGAAAGGAAGACCTCCATGGATAGATTCCGCAGCGGAAAGACGGCAATACTGATAACAAGCGATCTTGCGGCCCGCGGGCTTGATATTCCCGGCATAACGCACATCGTGCAGATGGATCTTCCCGACGACGAGGATTTTTTTGTCCACAGAAGCGGACGGACGGCAAGAGCGGGAGCGACGGGCATAAACGCCGTAATCGGAGATGAATTCGAGCTGAGAAGACTGGCCGCCCTTGAGAAAAGGCTCGGAATAAAAATATACCCCAAGCAGATTTTTCATGGAGAAGTCACGGCGCCGCAGCAGGGCGATGACTGACGGCCGTCGCCTGACGCGGATTCATTTTGACATTGATATGACAGGGGCAAATCACTATAATAGTACAGATTATTTATTTGATTAAACGAGGGTTCTGTGTTCTTAAAATGTCTTGACATCTACGGTTTCAAATCATTCGCAGACCGTACCCATATTGATTTTTCAGAAGGAATCACCGCGCTTCTCGGTCCGAACGGCTGCGGAAAAAGCAATGTAGTCGACGCGATAAAATGGGTTCTTGCAGAGAACAAGTCAAAGAATCTGCGCGCCGCAAAAATGGAGGACGTCATATTCGGAGGAACGGAACGGCGTCCGGCGATGAATACCGCGGAAGTCACGCTTACCCTCAGCAACGACAACGGGCTTCTTCCTCTTGACGAGTCGGAAATCGCGATAAAAAGAAGGCTCTACCGTTCAGGCGATCAGGAATACTTCATCAACAACCGCCATGCCGGACCGTCCGAAATCCGGAGGCTCTTCCTTGACACCGGAGTCGGAAAGGCGGCCTACTCGATAATGGAACAGGGAAAAATAGACCTGATTCTGTCGAACAAGCCGGAGGAGCGCCGTTATCTGTTCGAGGAGGCGGCGGGCATAAGCCGGAGCAAGGCGGAATGCGCGGAGGCGGAACGCGAGCTTGAGCGGACACGCATAAACATGCAGCAGATAGAGATCGCGCTCACCGAAATAAAGCGGCAGTATGACACGCTCAAAATCCAGTCGGAAAAGACGATAAAATACAGGAAATTCAAGGACGAAATATACGAATGTGAGCTGGACCTGACACTGCTCAGGCTGAAATCCTTTGTGCAGGACAAATCGCGGCACGAGGAGGAGCTGAAGAACGTGCAGGAGAAACGCGACAGGGTCCGCCGTGAGATCGAGGAGATCAACAACACGATTTCGGAGAACATGGACAAGGTCAAGTCCATGCAGGATGAGCTTTATTCCAAACAGGCGGAGCTTCTCGGAATCGGAAAGGAGAAAAACGGAAAGCTTGACCTCGTCAAGCAGTTCAACACGCGCGCGGCCGAGCTGAAGGAAAAAATCAGCAGCCTCGAAATCAGAAAGACCGCGGTTCAGGAACGGATGGACACGCTTCAGGAGGAGATTGACGAGCAGAAGGCGGCTCTTCATGCGAAGACGAAGCAGCTTGACGACGTGACGGCCAACATCGCCTCATTCGAGGAGAACATCAGGACAGCAGGCTCCAGAATAACCGACAACGAGAGGAACGCGGCTGAATACAGGAGCAGAATATCGGAGCTGTCAGAAAGCTACGAGCGGATGCAGAAGGAGCTTGCGGAAATAACCGAGGACATAGCGGCGAAACTTGACAGCCGCCTGAGGGACGCGGGATTCTCCGAAAGCGCGATGAGGACAGCAAAGGAGAGTCTGGACACGACTATAGGAAAGCTCCGGGTCTTTGTGGACGGACGCAGGAACATATTCTCCGACTTTGCCGGAAAAACATCCCCCTCGCTGCAGGATGCGGTTGCGGCCGTAAAGGAGGCTTCCGAGGCATTCGCAAGGACAGCTGAATATATAGAAAAGCTCGAAAGCGACATCTCCTCATACATAGAATCATCACCCTCGTTTCTGACGGAATTCCTCTCGCCCGAAGGAATCATGACCCGAAAGAGGGCGATTGACGCCAAGCTTGAGGAAAACAGGAAAACGGTTGACGGAATAAATTCAGAAATAGAGAGGCTGGCCTCCGAAAATTCCGGACTGACGGAGAAAATCTCCGAATACAGGGAGACGCTCGGCCGGCTGAAGATAAATCAGGTCAAGATGCAGGAGCAGATCTCGGCGGCAAGGCAGCAGACCGTGACGCTTGAGCGGACACTCACATCCGAACAGAATTCCCTCCGCGACATTGAGGACGAGCTTTATAGCGAATCAAAACGTGCGGACGAGCTGAATGACAGCATAATCGCCGTCCAGGATGAGCTCGCCGAAATAGAATACCGCGGAAAGAAGCTTGCCGACGAGCTGAACAGGCTCGACGGGGAGATTGCGGAATGCAACAAGAGCGTGTCGGGAAAAAGCGATGCCCTTTCACGCAGACAGGATGAACAGCGCAGATACCAGGAACAGTACGAAAGGCTCACGCTCTCGCTCAATTCCGCGGACAACGACATAAAGAACATAAAGCAGAATTTCCAGGACCAGTACTCCAGGGATCTGATGGAATTCGAGGAGCGGATGTATAAAATCACCCGGCAGGCCGCGGATCTTAGGGAGGAGCTGGCCGCCGCTAAAGAGAATTTCAGGCAGCTTGGCTCGGTGAACCTTATGGCTCCTGAGGAATTCCAGGAAGTGAAGGAACGCTACGAGCGCCAGAAGGTGAACTATGAGGATACGGAGAAGAGCCTCCAGAATCTGCTGCGGGTATCCGAAGAGATCAAGGCGAAGTCATCCGATATGTTCCTTGAGACATACAACCAGATAAAGAAGAATTTCCACAATATGTTCAGAAGGCTTTTCAACGGCGGACGGGCCGAGCTGAAGCTTGTGGATCCCAAGAACATTCTGACAAGCGGAATCGACATTCTGGCGCAGCCTCCGGGAAAGAAGCTTGAGAGCATCGCGCTGCTTTCGGGCGGAGAAAAGACCATGACTGCTGTGGCGCTTCTGTTCGCGACATATCAGGTGCGTCCGTCCCCGTTCTGCCTGCTTGACGAGATAGACGCGGCTCTTGACGACAAGAACGTCTCAAGTTTTGTGACTACGCTGGAATCGTTCGCAAATGTCAGTCAGTATATTGTGATAACCCACAACAAGAAGACCGTAATGGGCGCTGGAACAATGCTCGGAGTTACCATGGAAGAATCCGGAGTCAGCAAGATAATCGCGCTCAGACTGGACAGGGACATAAAGCTTGGAGCTGCGGTTGACCGCGGAACCGATGAATTCAAGGAGGAGGACGTACCGCCTGAGGAAGGCGTGTATGTGCCGCCGCGGCCGCCCAAGAGGATTCACAATCCCGACGGAACAGTTACGGATCCCGTGGCGGAGAACGGCGGTAACAGCTGAAAATGATGGATTTCAATGAATTCAGGAACAAAGCGGCGAAAAAGGCGGATTCCGTTTTTGAGGCCGCAGTAACATTCGTGCAGGAACACATGAAGCTCTCCCTTGCCGCAGCCGCGCTCTGCGTAGCGGTGCTTGTGCTTATCATAATCCTGTCGGACAGGCCCTCCTCCAAAACGGAGCCGGAACACAGGCCGCCGGTCGTTACGGAGCAGCTGGTTCCGCCCGACGGCCCGGAAATTCCCGGAGGCTACACAATAATCCGGCAGAAAAAGGACAGCTGGACGGAAGAGGAGACCTCATCATGGTTCACGTCTCCGTCCGAAAAGGAAATCGATTCGCTCGGCAGGACAAATGACAACATCATATCAGGAATAACAGGAGCCGCACCGTGAGAAAGAACGTCATATTTCCTATATTCGCGCTGACCGCGATTCTGTTCTCCTGCGCATCATCACCGGAAGCGGATTCGCCCCGGATTCCGCAGGAGCAGCGGAATGAACAGACAGCTCCGGTACCGCCGGAAACGGAGAATTCTGTTGCGACGGAAGCTCCGGAGAATGCAGCCCCGCCTGAACAGCCGGCGTCCGAAGAAACCGTTCCCGCGGATGAAAGCGTACCCATACCCGAACCGGACAAAATCACAGAGCCTCAGGTGACTGACCTGCCGCCGCCAGACGAGAAACTCCCCGCGCCGCCGGAAGAGAGCACGCCGGAGCAGGAAATACGCACAGAGCCGGTGGAAGAGCCGGAGCTTCCTGAGCTGCCGCAGGAAGAGACAAATCCCCAGGCGCAGGCGGAGGTGTACCCGGTTACGGAGGATGACATTCAGCCTCCGGACACGGACTCAGGCACGGAAATCACACGGCAGGATGACGAGTCCCGGAACGGAACTGACGAGGAGGATGTCATATCGGTGGATGACGACGAGGAATCAGCCGATGCGCAGGAACCGGTTCCGGCCGGGGAGACTCCCGATGAGATGCCTGACATGATTACCGGAAATTCCGCGGATGAGCAGCCCGCGCCGTCCCGCAGCGTGAGCATAAATCCCGGCGAATATCTTGACATCGAGTATCCGGGCAGCGGATGGGTTTATCTCGGAAGCACGGACGGCTCAAAAGGACTGACGTACTTCGGAAGAAAGCTCGGAACATCGGGAACTACATTCACCCTGCTTGCCGCGAAAGAGGGAACCAGTCTGCTGCATTTCTACAGAACCGACGTCATCACCGGCAGATACATAGACGATTACATCGAAGTGTCGGTGGGCAAGGAGCGGACAAAAAAGCCCGGCAGCAGGATAAAGGCTCCTTCCTATGCGGATGCCGTACCGGAAAAGCCGGATATGGCCACGTCCTCCGGCACTGATTCAATACCGGAGGAACAGCCGCGGAGCGCCGGAGAAAATCCGCCGGTCATCGTGGAGACCATATCTCCGGCACAGGACAAAGCCGCCGGCGGAAAAGGCGCGGATGCCCCCTCTCCCGCCGCGGCTGATGCAGTGGAGACAGCACGGCCTGATACAGAATCCGGACATGAGGACATTACCGAACCGGAGACCAGCCGGAACGGTGAGGAAATCTCCGCGGAAGCCGCCGGACAGCCGGAATTCCGGAATGACGTTCCCACGGACAATCCATCGGACTCGGAATCCGGCCTTGACATGCTTGAAAACGCAAAAAAACTTTACGCGGCCGGTGACTATGCCGGAGCGAAAAATGAAGTCAGCCGTTTCCTTGCGTCCTCGACCGAAAGACGGGACGAGGCCCTGTTCCTGCTGGGGCAGACGCTTGAGGCGAAATCCGGGATTCAGGACATAAAGGGCGCAGTGGACGCATACAGGACACTTGCGGAGGGCTTTCCGTCAAGCAGCCTCAGAACCGAGGCCTCAAGAAGGCTTGTCTACCTTTCAAGGTTCTACCTTGAGGCACGTTAGGAAATTCTATCGGACAAAAGATAATTTTGGAGGATTTTATGGGATATTTTGGAAAGATTGCGGCTGCCATGCTGTCCGCCGCAGTTCTCGCATCATGTACGGTGAACAAGCCGGCCGAGCCTGAAAGGACAATCACCGTGTCAGGTACCGGAAGCGTCTCCGTAAAACCGGACCAGACCTCGCTGATGTTCTCCGTCAGGACTACGGAATGGAACGTGAACACCGCCGCGGAAAGGAACGCGTCCATAACGGAAAAGGTTCTTGCCGCGGTAAAGGAAGAAGGAATCGATGCTTCGGATCTTGCCACCTACGACTACAGAATCACACAGGACACTTACCGCGAGAACGGACGTGACTGGCCGGGCCGCTATACAGTCGCGAATTCCGTCTCGGTGCTGATAAGGAATCCGGAGATAACGGGAAAGGTGATAGACGTGGCGGTCAAGAACGGAGCTAACTGCCTCACGCTGTCGTCATTCGACTACTCACTTTCGGACACTACAAGCGTAATGAGGCAGGCCCGGACGCTTGCGGTTCAGAACGCGCAGGATGCGGCCGCCCTTATCGCGGGCGCAAGCGGCTGCAAGATCGGAACCGTCATGGACATAAGGGAAAACGGAACCTCATCCGCAGCCGACGCCAGAGTCTACAAATCAGCGGCGTACACCAACTCGCCGGTCACGCCGATCGAGGCCGGAACTGTATCCGTATCCTCATACGTGACGGTGACATATTCGCTCCAATAGCGGAGTATTCTACAGCGACAGGGAAAATCAATGTTTTCCAGCTGATTTTTATTTGGAGATAAAATGCTTGACTATAAATTCATAAAAGACAACCTTGACGCGGTCAAGGCGAACATCAGGAACAGGAACATGACGGCGGATGCCGATCTTGTGGTGCAGCTGTATGACAGGAGAACCGCGCTCGTCACGGAGCTCCAGCAGCTCCAGCAGAAAAGGAACGAGAACGCCAGAGCGATGAAGCAGAAGCTTGACGCAGAACAGCGCGGGGCGCTGATCGAGGCAGGAAAGGCGCTGAAGGAGAAAATCGCCGAGGTCGAGAAGGAAAGCTCAGAGACCGAGAGAAAGCTTGAGGAGGCGGCCCGCCAGATTCCGAACATGGTGCATCCGGATGCGCCGGTCGGAAAGCTGGACACGGAGAACCTTGAGGTGAAGAAAGTCGGAACTCCCAGAAAATTCGACTTTGAGCCGAAAGACCACGTGCAGCTCGGTGAGGAGCTCGACATCATCGACTTTGACCGCGGAACGAAAGTATCCGGACCGAAATTCTACTATCTAAAGAACGAGGCCGTATTTCTTGAGCAGGCGCTCATCATGTATGCTCTGAACACGCTCAGGAAACATGACTTCAAGATGTTCATAACACCGGATGTGGCGAAGGAGGACGTGCTGAAGGGCATAGGATTCAATCCGCGCGGCAACGAGTCGAACGTCTACACAATCGAGGATGAGGGAACCTGTCTGGTCGCCACGGCGGAAATCACTCTCGGAGGCTACCATTCAGACGAGATTCTTGACAAGGCCAGCCTTCCCCTTTTCTACGGCGGGCTCTCCCACTGTTTCCGCAGAGAGGCAGGAGCCGCCGGACAGTTCAGCAAGGGACTCTACCGTGTGCACCAGTTTGACAAGGTGGAGATGTTTGTATACTCCACACCGGAGCAGTCCGACGTGATACATGAGAAGCTGAGGCTGATTGAGGAGGAGATTTTCACCGGACTCGGACTTCCGTTCCACGTGGTGGACACCTGCACCGGAGACCTCGGCGCGCCTGCATACAGAAAATGGGATCTTGAGGCATGGATGCCGGGAAGAAACGGCGGAGAATACGGCGAGGTGACATCAACCTCGAACTGCACAGACTACCAGGCCCGCAGGCTGAACATAAAATTCAGGGATGACGACGGAAAGAACAAGTATGTCCACACCCTGAACGGAACGGCGATTGCCGTGGGACGCGCGATGCTGGCTATCCTTGAGAACTACCAGAATGCGGACGGCTCCGTCTCAATTCCTGAGGTTCTTGTCCCCTACTGCGGATTCGACAGAATTCTTCCGAAGGACAGAAAATAGAATTTCCTCTCCTCAGACGAAGCGGCCGCCGCGGGACTGTGTCCGGCGGCGGCCGTACCCGTCATATCTCGCCTTCGTAGACAAGCAGATCCTTTCCGTCAATCGAAACAGTAAGCCCGGCCTCAATCGTGCGTGACGATGAGCCTGTATCCGCGATCCAGACAAGATTCGGATTTATCAGCTTTATCGTATCAGCGTGGAGCTCATTCGAGCCGGTGACTATCATGCCGTCAACAAGCCTCAGAATCGGAATCCAGTTCTCGTCGACAGCGGGGCACAGAAGAATTTCCCCGCGCTTGTGCCTGAGACCGTTTATCGCATCATCGGGAGATGCAGCCTTGACAATCCGGCCCGAAATTCTGGTGCCTCCGTCGCCGTATCCTCCGGTTCTGCCGCGTGCAAGGACATTTCCTACAAGCAGAATTCTTATTGTATTTACGGGAATCGGACTTGCGAGGGGAATTCCGGCGCACAGTACAATCCGGTCGCTGCGGTGGACATATCCGGCCTCAAGCGTGGATTTCACGGCGTTCTGAATCATCTCCTCGCTGTCATCCGCGATTTTCGGAACAAGAAGCGGAATCACGCCCCAGTTAAGGAGAAGCTGCCTCTGGACGGAAGGATTCGGAGTCACGGCGATTACAGCCTGCTCCGGACGGAACGTGCTTATCATCCTTGCGGTATGTCCGCTGAGCGTAGGCACAAGAATCACCATGGCCTTTATCTGGTCTGCCGTCATATACGCCATGCGGGACATGACCTTTCCCATCGTTATTCCGCCTTCCGGCTCCGGCACGGCCTCCTTGATTCTGGCGCAGTATTCGGCGCTGTCCTCCACAGTCTGGGCGATTCTCGCCATCGTCTCCACCGCCTGGACGGGCCATGCTCCGTTTGCCGTCTCTCCCGAAAGCATTACGGCATCCGTTCCGTCAAAAATCGCATTCGCCACATCCGTAAGCTCGGCTCTCGTGGGACGCGGATTCACAATCATGGAGTCCAGCATCTGCGTAGCCGTTATCACCGGCTTTCCGGCATTGCGGCATTCCGTTATTATATGCTTCTGGGCAAGGGGAATGCGCTCCGTGGGAAGCTGCACGCCGAGATCTCCGCGCGCGACCATAATGCCGTCAGCCGCCTCCGCAATCTCCGCGATATTGTCCAGCCCCTCCTCGTTCTCGATTTTCGCGATTATCTTCATGTTAGAGCCGAGCGACTCAAGATAGCGCCGTATCTCATGCACCTCCGAGGCGAAACTGACGAAACTGGCCGCGACAAAATCACACTTCATCTTCACGCAGAACGCGATGTCATCCTTATCCTGCCCGCTCATTATCGGAAGTCCGGCATGAATTCCTATGAGATTGACATTCTTGCGGCTGCCTATTGACGCGGTATTCATCGCCGTGCACATCACCGTCTTTCCGTCGGTTGAATTCACGTCAAGCTCCAGAAGACCGTCCGCGACAAGAATCTTGACGCCGGGACGCACCTTGGCGGGAAGCTCCTTCCATGAAATGGAAATTCTGGCCGGCGCGTCTCCGTCCGCCGCGGTGACCTGCGAGCCGTCGACCGTCACTGCGACCGCATCTCCGGAATTTACGGTTACGGTTCCGCCTCCGGCGACAAGCCCTGTCCTTATCTCCGGCCCCTTGGTGTCCATCATCAGAGCGACCGGATGGCCGGTCTTCTCCGAGGCGCGCCGGACCCGTTCCATAAGCGACCTGTGGTATTCATGGGTTCCGTGCGAGAAGTTGAATCTTGCCACGTTCATTCCCGCAAGAATCATATTCTCCACGACAACATCATCCTCCGTGGTGGGGCCCATCGAGCAAACAATCTTCGTCTTTATCGAGCACATATATTTTCCTGATTCCGAATTATATCAGCAGCCTTCAACTTCCACGGTATTCTCCGTGTCATAGCAGGAGACACCGCTTCTTGAAAGCGCGCTGTCAAGATTATACAGAAAATCATCACCGTTTTCCATCTGACAGAAGCGCTCCACAAGATTTCCGTCCAGAAAAACGTCCATCAGCGCGGAAATTCTCTTAAGGCAGAAATTGGAATTCCTCGGCCATGCGGCAAGAACAAAAATTCCGCGTCCCGGGACGGCGACCGCAGCCGCGCACAGAGAAGACACACCGGCCGTACAGACATGAGGCATAAAAAAACTGTCGTTTATCTTTGACGGCACAAACATCTCGCGCGCAAGAATATCCGCCCTCAGGGTGGCCGGGTCGACAACCGCGCCGGACCTTTCTATAAGCGACAGCAGCCTCTCCACCATAGCCTTAGGGCAGCAGGAGCCGTTATCAGTCCGCAGACCGCACACATCAGCAGACACCTCGGTGACAATCCAACTTGCATCCGTAATATCCATAAAAAATCCTCAGAAAACACTTTAAAAACAGTCTCCGCAATGCATGAATTTCGGGATTCAGGCTCAGAATACGGATGTTATGAGAACGACGGATTTCGTGAATTTGTCGGAATGAAGAAACCACGGGATTCCGGACAGGAACGACAGCTTCGGCTCGGCGACGGCGGGAGCCAGGAAAACACGGGAGAACACGCACACATCATCTGAAAAAAACGTCCGGTCAGCGGAGAGCGGGACGCACATTACAGCCGAAGCCAGATTCAGAACCGGATCCGACAGCGGCCCGTCTCCGCATTCCCCGTAACACGATGACGGCGAAAGCGCATCAGCCGCATAAGAGGCGAGCATACCGGAGGCGGCAGCCCTTGCGGCCAGAAACATCATGGAGAGGAATATCAATGCAATTTTCCGCAGTCCGTTCTTTTCCATCGCACGAATTATATTTTCATACATAACTATAGTCAATCATTTCGAACTGATTTATATCAGAAACATGATTCATGCGGCGCGCCGCAAACAGGACAGCGGCGCCTGTTCCCTACGCCTCATCTGCCAAACCGGAATGAATGTCCCCCGGACGAATCATCTCCGTTCATTTGTGGAACTGATTCCGTGTTTATGGTAGAATAAGCCATGCAGAAACAGATTGACTACAGTGTCGTTTACAGTGATGATGAAATTGCCGTGCTGAACAAACGCTCCGGACTTCTTATTGCCGCGGACAGATACAATCCGGACGCGCCGAGACTCGACCTGATTGCGGAACAGGAATTCGGCAGGCTCTATGCCGTGCACCGCATCGACAAGGACACTTCGGGAATAATCATATATGCGCGGACCCAGGAGTCGCACAGGAATCTTTCCCGGCAGTTCGAGGAACGCAGAGTCGAAAAAATATACCATGCGATAATCTACGGACGCCCGTCATGGGAGACAAAGCGCGAGACCGCGCCGCTTCTTCCGGACGGCGACAGCCGCCACAGGACCGTCGCCGACAGGAAAAGAGGGAAACCGTCCGTGACGGACTTCACGCTGAAAGGCAGCTTCGGACTTTATTCATGGATAGAGGCGAGACCGAAAACAGGAAGAACCCATCAGATTCGTGCGCACCTTGCAGCGGAGGGGCTTTCAATCCTATGCGATCCGCTCTACGGAGGAAACCAGAAGCCGCTGCGTCTGAGCGAGATAAAGAGGAACTGGCGCGGAGACGACGGCGAGGAGCGTCCTCTGGTGAACAGGCTTGCGCTCCATGCGTACAGAATAGGAATAACGCATCCCTCAAGCGGAGAAAAGATGAGCTTCACGGCGCCGTACCAGAAGGACATGGAGGCGGCAAGAAGGCAGACCGCGAAAATTTTCGGTGTGGATCCGGTTGATGACTGATCCGGTCCGGCAGAAAAATTCCGGCCTCCGTCATGGTGGCGGAAACAAGCACGCCCGGTGCGGAGCGTCAGGGGGCTGCGTTCAGTCCTCTCCTCCCGGCGCTCTGGCTGCCCTTATCCGGTCCAGAGTACTGTTTATGCGCCGCACATAACGTCCCTCAGGGTAGACATCCACAGCCATCTGGAGATACTTCTCTATCACGTCATAGTCAGCGGCGCTGTCAGAAGCAAGAGTATACGCCGCCATATAATAAGCTTGCTGCTTGTCCTCCGGAGAAAGACGGGAGTCATCGCATATTGATATATATGACTGCACGGCATGGGTGACATCATCGGAGGTGTAATATTCAAGCGCCCTCGCTCCGGCGGCCGCAAGTATGTACTTGCTCACAAGACCGGACTGGTTCTTCTTGTCAATTTCCGGAACCTTTGAATACATCGGAGCAAGAAACACCTTGTAGATGTCGTCCGTATCCTCATAAAGCCGGTCGATTGCATTCACCCTCCCGACGACATCGCCGGTTTCCGTGCTGTCCACCATGCTCCGGAATTCAGATACCGTCACATCATATCCGGAAAGCATCTCAAGAAACTGCCCCGCATTCTCAGCCGAGCCGGCGCCGTAGAGCTCCGTAACTACATAGCCTTCCTTTGATATGAGGTAGAAAGCCGGCGTATAGCTCACATTGAGCAGCCCAGCATATCGGGAATTCTTCCTCATCTGAAGTCCGTACGCCTCGGCATCCCGCTGGTCGGCAGCCGCTCCGTCCGAGGACTGAATCATATTTCCGTAGGAATCATCTGAAAAATCAAAATGGACAAAAACGTAGCTGTCTGTCACCTCGGAGAATTTTCCGGAGCGTACAACATTGTCAAGAAAAGTTCCGCTCATCGAATCATCACCTTCCATAGTGACCGCAAGGACTATGCTCTGGTTTCTTTCGGAAGCAATTCTCTTCGCATCGTCAATATCATAAAGGCAGCCGCAGCTGTCTCTCCCGGCGGCTTTACCGCATGAGGAGAACATAAGCGCCGAAACGGCAAAGACGGCAAAAAACACATTTCTGTTCATTTTCTAATCCTTTTTAAAATTCAAGCGGCCAATCCATCTCCGGACATCCCATGCCATGAAAGCCCGGAGAATGAATCCGTCATCATCTGAAATATGCGACTCCGGCCGCAAAAATGTTCTCGCAGGTTGTCTCGTTCTGGTTGGTGAGCGGATTTCCGGCCACATTTCTGAACAGGTCAAGGCTTGCGCCGTCTCCGTCAGTCCCGATTCCGCGCTCGTTGTGTCCCATCTTTCCAAGAACGTGGCCGTCCGGAGAAGTGATTCCTTCTATCGCAAAGGCGGAGCCGTTCGGATTGTCCGGCTCAAAGACCGCAGGCCGGCCGAATTCATCGACATACTGGCTGAAAACCTGGCCGTTCTGGAAAAGCCTCTCCGCCGTCACCGGATCAACAACGAACCTTCCCTCTCCGTGCGAGACGGCGACAAGATGGTTGCGCCCGTCCACGACGCTCGGATGAAGCGCCCAGGGGCTTGCCGCGGACACGATTCTTGTGCGGACGATGCGCGAGACATGCCTTCCTATTCTGTTGTACGTGAGCGTCGGCATATCGGGAGCCATGTCACGGATTTCTCCGCAGACAGCAAGGCCGGTCTTTACAAGAGCCTGGAATCCGTTGCAGATGCCGAGCACAAGTCCGCCGCGCTTTTTCAGCAGGCTCATGATCTCCTCGCTCACGGCTCCTGCCCTCAGGACGTTCGCTATGAATTTCGCAGATCCGTCAGGCTCGTCTCCGGCGGAGAAGCCTCCGGCAAGGGCAAGAATCTGCGTGCTCCTGAGCTCCGCCGCAAATTCCCGCAGTGAATCCGCAAGCATCTCCGGATTCTTGTTGCGGAGGACGAGAATCTTCGTGTCCGCGCCGGCAATGTTGAATGCGCGCGCCATGTCATATTCGCAGTTCGTTCCCGGAAAGACCGGAATAAGAACCTTAGGATGAGTCTTTGGCTCGGCAAAGGAAGGGGATTTTCTGACCTCGCTGAGCGACTTATGCACAGAAACCGCCCATTCCGGAAGCTCCAGCTGAACAGGCGCTCCGCTGACAGGAGGAAACACCTCCTTGAGCCGGCCTTCCCAGACGCCAAGAATCTCCTCCAGGCCGAGCGTGACGCAGCCGGCCGTGACACCGTCAATCTTCGCATTCAGGATTCTGATTTCCCTGTCTGCGACTGTCTTTCCAAGCTTCACGACCGTTCCGGCGGCGAATCCGGATTTCTCAAGATCCTCATCAGTTTCTATTATTATGTTTCCGTAAGCCGGAACAAAAAGACTTCTGACATTGCCGCCCTCAATCTCGGCTCCGGTCATGTTTCCCAACGCCATCTTCGATACAGCCTCGGCGATTCCCCCGGCGCCTACAGGATACATCGCGGAGATTTTTCCTTTCCTGTTCAGCCCGTAAATGACGTCCGAATTCGCAAGGAAAGTATCGTAGTCAGGAGCAAGAATGTCGGAATATGGAACTGAAATCATGTAGATGGAATTTCCTGCGGATTTGAACGAGCCGCTGACGACATTCTCCGCCTCGTCATGGGCAACCGCAAAACTCACAAGCGTATGCGGAACATCAAGATTCTCGAAAGTTCCGGACATTGAGTCCTTTCCGCCGATTGATGCGCAGCCTGACTCGATCTGCGCATCGACAGAACCGAGAAGCGCGGCGGCCGGATAGCCCCAGCGTTTTTCGGAGACGGCGCGCCCGAAGAATTCCTGAAAGCTCAGACGCGCAGTGCGCGCTTTTCCGCCGACGCAGGCGATCTTCGCGAGCGATGACAGAACCGAAATTTTCGCCCCGTGCCACGGAGACCATTCGCCGACGCGCGGATCGAATCCGTAAGACATCATTGAGACAGTCGATGTCTCGCGCGGAGTGACAACCGGAATTTTCGCCGACATTGCGGCTTCAGGTGTATTCTGATATTTTCCTCCGTACGGGAAAAGGACGCTCGCAGCTCCGATTGAGCCGTCGAAACGCTCGCCAAGTCCGCGCTGGGAGCAGCAGGCCAGATCGCCCATATCGGCAAGCCATGCTTTTTTCAGGCGGCTCTCCACGCAGCCCGCGCATTTTACCGGCTTGTCAAGCTCGGCGGCTACGGACGGAAGCGGATTTCTGAGCGGCGACTTTTCCGGTTCGGCAGGAGAAGCGATGACGGCCGAGGCCTCATGGTGCGCTCCGGCTGCGTCAAGGAATCCGCGTTCCAAATCCACGATTGTCTTACCGCGCCACTTCATAACAAGGCGGTCGGTATCCGTGACATCAGCTACGACTACGGCGTTAAGATTCTCGGCGGATGCCGCGGCAATGAATCTCTCGGCATCGGGTCTGCGGACGACCACCGCCATCCTTTCCTGACTTTCAGAAATCGCAAGCTCCGTGCCGTTGAGCCCGTCATATTTTTTAGGAACCATGTCAAGATTGATCTCAAGTCCTGGAGCAAGCTCGCCTATCGCCACTGAAACACCGCCCGCGCCGAAGTCGTTGCAGCGGCGGATCATCAGGCTCACGTCCTTGTTCCTGAAAAGCCGCTGGATTTTCCGTTCCTCGACTGCGTTTCCCTTCTGAACCTCGGCGGCTGCCGTCGTGACAGACTTAACCGTATGAACTTTCGAGGAGCCTGTAGCGCCTCCGATTCCGTCGCGTCCGGTTCCGCCTCCAAGAAGAATCACCACATCGCCCGGCTCAGGTCTCTCGCGGACCACCGTATCAACAGGAGCAGCAGCAATCACTGCCCCCAGCTCCATTCTCTTTGCGGCGTAGCCCGGATGATAAATCTCCTGGACAAGTCCGGTTGTAAGGCCAATCTGATTTCCATAGGAGGAGAAGCCCTGTGCGGCCTCGCGGACAATCTTGACCTGAGGAAGCTTTCCCTTCATTGTTTCGGAAAGGGGCACTGTCGGATCGGCCGCGCCGGTTATGCGCATCGACTGGTAGACCCATGAACGGCCAGAAAGAGGATCCCGGATTGCGCCTCCAAGACAGGTCGCCGCTCCTCCGAAAGGCTCAATCTCGGTCGGATGATTGTGAGTCTCGTTCTTGAACATCATCAGCCAGCGCTCAGTCGCCTCAGGATCATCCGCGGAAAGAGGCCTGCCGTTCTTATCGGCAGTATAATGCACGTCGATATAGACCGAGCAGGCGTTGTTCTCCTCGGAGACCTCCATATCCTCAAGTTTTCCGTGCTTTTTCAGATACTTCATTCCGATTACGGCCATATCCATCAGGCAGACAGGCTTGTCCTTGCGTCCGGCGTACAGGTCCGCGCGCATATTGTTGTAGTTCTCAAGCGATTTTCTGAAGAGTCCGGCATAAGGGCCGTCCTCAATCTTTATGTCCTTAAGCTCGGTAAGGAATGTCGTGTGCCGGCAGTGATCCGACCAGTACGTGTCAAGAACCCGGATCTCGGTCTCCGTAGGATTGCGATTCTCGCCCCGGAAATATTCCTGAAGGAATTTTATGTCCGCAAGATCCATCGCAAGTCCCATCTTTCCGCGGTATTCATCCAGCTCCGCGCCGCTCCAGGAGATGAATCCGTCAACCACGGGAATATCGCCTGGAACCTCGGCGCTCATTTTCAGGGTCGCCGGTTTTCCGTCATCTCCGGTAAGCCGTGAGTCAACCGGATTCACAAGATAATTCTCGATTTTTCTGATTTCTTCATCCGAGACATCTCCCTTCAGAAGAACAATTTTTGCGCAGCGGACGGCAGGAGGTTCGGAATTGCCGCTGATACCGGCAAGCCCCGCGCGCAGAATCTGAATGCACTGCTCCGCGCTGTCCGCGCGCTGGTCGTACTGGCCGGGAAGAAATTCCCATGCGATCTTCTTGAATCCGTCCTCTCCGGGAATAGAATCAAACGTGCAGAAATCGCTCTGCGGCTCGGAAAAAATTCTTGACGCCGCGACTCCGGCCACATCCTCCGTCACATTTTCTATATCATAACGGTTCAGATAACGGACCGCTGTAACTCCGGAAATTCCAAGGAATCCTGTTATCTCCGAATAAATTCTTGCGGCCTCATTCTCAAAGCCGGGCTTTCTTTCTACATATAAACGAAACATTCCCCGATTATAATGCAAAAATGCTTAACTCTCAAGCACGGCAGCTGTCTGCTCACACATATATGTCATCCGTCCGGCCCTTTATTATAAGATGGCCATCATCAAAGGCCCTGCGCAGCACGCTGAAAAAATAGGAGGTGACACGCTCGCCGTCAGCACGGCGCACAGGACGGAGAATCTCCTCCCTCTCAAGAATTCCGCCGCGCCGGCCGGAAGACACATTGTCAAGAATTTTCGCACGGAAAGCGTCATTCTTTCCGGCAAGAAGGAAGCATATATCGTCGTCCGTCATGCCTCTCAGCTGATCCTGAATGAACCTGTCGTCCGCATTCACGACGTCATCGGCGGTAAAAAGCCTGCTTCTCAGATCCTCGCCCAGCTCCGGATCATCATCCGAAAGCGAGGACAAAATCTCGTTCTCCGCGGAAGGAGACATTTTCTTGAGTATCTGGGCAAGCGCATTCCTGCCGTCAATATTCTCCGCCCTTTCCGCCGCAACAGAAAGAGATTTCTCGTGCATCGCCTGATCTATCCGGCGGATCACGTCCGGGCGGACAGGCTCCATCTTTGCAAGCCGCAGAACCGTCGCGGACTTCTCCTCCGGACTCATCATGTTTATCACGTCGGCCGCTTTCTTAGGCTCAAGATAGGAAAGCACTATCGCCTTTATTCCCATGCTCTCGTCCTTGACCAGACGGTAGATTCTGTCAGGATCCGCGCTGCTCAGATACTCAAAGGGCTTTCCGCCCGCAAAGGGAACAGCCTTTGAAAGCATCTCATCCGCACGTTTTTTTCCGTAAGCCTTCTCAAGAATTTCCCTTGCGGTATCAACGCCGCCGGAGTGACGGGATTTCTCAAGAAGACTGTTGAATTCCGCAAGGATTACAGAGGCCTCATCCGGGCTTACGGATCTTATCGTGGCGATTTCCGGCACAATCCGCGATATTTGCTCCTCGGAGAGATGCGGGAGTATCTTTGCGGCTTCATCCTCACCGATCAGAAGCAGGAATTTCGCGACGCGCCTGTAGATGCTGTCCTTGCCTCCGGAGGAAGTTCCGGTAACTTTGACAAGACCGCCGGATTTCAGATGGCGGACAGCCTCGGCCGCAGGCGATGCGCTCTCAGAGGCCGGTGGCACAGGCGCGGAAGATTTTTTCCGCCCGGAAGCCGTATTTTCAGGAGAATTTTCTTTTCTGCCGCCGGATTCTCCGCCTTTATGTTCAAATTCGGCCGGCCGGAATGGAACCGCTGAATTCCTGTAAGCGTCAGCCCTGATGTCATTCATATTCATAGAATTTCCCCTCAGAAAAGAAGCTCCGTCCGTAAGACATCGGTCCTCATTCCTTGTAGTCAAGCGCGGTGAGAATTTCCGTGTGGTCGGCGAAAACGGCGACTGTATGCTCCTCGTGGCAGGAGACCTTGCCGTCAGATGTGACTACGGTCCAGTCCCCGTCAACCTCGACATCGGCAGTTCCGAGATTTATCATCGGCTCTATAGCCAGAACCATGCCTTCCCTTATCCTCGGATTGGAGCCGCGGAAAGGACAGTTCGGAATGCTCGGATCCTCATGAACCTCGATTCCCACGCCGTGGCCGCAGTAATCGTAAACCACACCGTATCCGTGTGAGTCCGCTATTGAATAGACGGCTTTTGAGATGTCGCTTATACGGTTTCCGACCCTGCAGGCCTCGATTCCGGCCGCAAGACATTCCGCTGTCACAGACTGAAGCTGCCTGATTTCCGGACGGACGTTTCCGATAAGAAGCGAATGGGTTGTGTCGCTTATGAAACCGTCAAGGTCTATTCCGACATCTATGGAGACAAGATCTCCGTCGTGTATTATCTTCCTGGCGGACGGAACTCCGTGTATGACCTCGTTGTTTATGCTTATGCATATCGCGCCGGGAAACTCCTCGTGATACCATGCCGGTGTTCCTCCATGGGACTCTATGTAATTCCTGAAAAGCTCATCGACTTCCTTCGTGCTCATTCCGGCTTTTACGGCGGGAATGAGCTCGTTGAACATATCGGCCGTAAGATGACATGACTTCCTGATTCCGGCGATTTCCTCGTCGTTCTTGATTATTATCATAAATAAAACTTCCTTTGTGTGCTTCTGACGAAGTTATTCTAATATAACCGCAGGAAAAATACAATCTTGAGGAACGGAACCGATGCGGCAGATGAGCGCTTTAAGCGCACAGATATTGACATCATTCCGACATTCTGCTATAAATTAATCCGCTGACTCAACACGGACGGTTAGCTCAGCTGGTACGAGCGTCTGGTTTACACCCAGAATGTCGGGAGTTCGATCCTCTCACCGTCCATCAGACCATGATGATTTTCATGGTCTTTTTTATTTTAAAGCGTATCGGTCCGCACAAGAACCGTCCCCCGGTCAATACCTCGGCACAGGAGAATTCCCGCACCGGCCGGCTAAATTATTTTTCCGCGTGAATTCTTTAGCAGGGAACGGATTTTCTTTCCGCGCAGGCGTTTTTCCACGGAATTTCTTGTGGGCTTTGTCCTGCGCCGTTTCTTAGGGACAGCAGCTGCAGATGCGATCCTGTTCTCAATCCGCTCAAGCGCAATCCTCCGGTTCTGTTCCTGGGTCCGCCGCTCCGAGACCGTGACGCACAGCTCTCCCGCCGCATTTACGGACGCAGCAAGCCGGCTCATCACCATATTCATCTCTTCCTGAGCAAGACCTTCCGCCCGCGCAAGCGGAAACGCCGCCTGAACCCTTGTGTTCACCTTGTTGACATTCTGGCCGCCCTTTCCGCCGCTTCTGGAGAATGTCAGTCTCGTCAGGGCGAGCACAGAATCACGGAGAAGCTTTCTGTCCAAAGGACACCTCCCTCATGCAAGGCCGAGCGATGAGAATTCACGCTCCAGCCTGTCCGCATCCTCAAATCTGAACGACCTGATTCCAAGAGATCCGGCGGCGTCACAGTTGGACTGCTTGTCGTCAACGAACACCGCGTCGGCCGGCGAGACGTCTTCAGCCGTGAGTATTATCCGCCAGAATTCAGGATCCGGCTTAGACACTCCCATCATGCAGGAGGCATAAGTCTGATCAAAGACGGCATAGTCACCGCGCTCAAGATGATTGAAGTAATGGCTGTCGATGGTGTTTGTTCCGCACACGACGCGGTTTCCGCCGGCCCGCAGCTTCAGGACAAGATTCCAAACCGCCTGGTTTCTGACCGGATGAAACAGCCAGTGCCACCAGTCAGTTCTTACCGGAATTCCCGAACGGCAGGAGAATATCCTCCAGAATTCCCTGGAAGTTATCTGACCGTCGCTGCACATTGTAAGAAGATCCGTTCCGTCGGGACTGTATTCCTTTTTGTCGGCAGGACGTCCGTAAGCGGCGTTGCCTCCGATACATCCGCATTTTCTCATGAATTCATCCTCGCTGATTCCGAGGATCCGGCAGATTCTGCCTTCTATGGCGGCCGTAGTAGTCACAACTCCGCCCATGTCAAAAATATAAAGCATATAAGATACAAAAATACGTCTGGCCAAGGTCCGCCTGCACCCGGCCCCCTAAGTCCGCCGCCTTTATGGCTTGGATGGACACCAAACAGGAACGGCCGCCCGGAAGGAAGCGGCCGCCATGAATTCCGCGGCTATTTTGCCGGGAAGAGTTTTTTGAATTCACCGAGAAGCACATCCGTCTCGATTGAAGCGTCAAGATCGGTTATGTTTCCCCTCTTTCTGTAAAAGTCTATAAGCGGCTCGGTCTGCTCGCGGTACACATCCATCCTGTGAAGAATGGATTCCTGCTTGTCGTCATCACGCTGGTAAAGCTCGCCGCCGCATTTGTCGCATACGCCCTCGACCTTCGGAGGAAGCGTCAGCACATTGAAATTCGCGCCGCATTTCCTGCACACGCGGCGTGTGCTGAGTCTTTTTATCACGATCTCGTCCTTTATGACAAAATTGACGACCGCCACATCCGGGCAGATGGAGGTGAACATCTCCGCCTGAGGAATCGTGCGCGGAAAGCCGTCAAGGATAAAGCCGTTGCTCACATCCGGCTGGGAGAGGCGCTCCTTCACCAGCTCGCAGGTTATCTCGTCACTTACAAGCGAGCCGGAATCGATTATCGCCTTTACCTTGACTCCAAGCGGTGTCTGATTCTTTATCGCCGCGCGGAAAATGTCTCCTGTCGAGATATGAGGAATTTTGTAGTCCTCCGCTACTTTTACGGCGAGTGAACCCTTGCCTGCTCCAGGCGGGCCTAGAAAGATGAAATTCATAGTTTCTCCAATAAAAAGTCTATAAAGAAATCCGTCTGATGCGGATTTCCGTCAATTTTACAGCTAAAATGTGATTCCCGCAAGCCGGTTACAGTATATAACGTGACAAATCGACATCAGAAACAACATCATTAAGCTTTGAGTCCACGTACGGCGCATCGATTCTTATCGTCTCCCCTCCGTGGGAGTCCGCATCAAAGGAAATCTCGTCAAGCACTTTCTCCATTATGGTGTGGAGACGGCGCGCGCCTATGTTCTCGCTTCTTGAATTCACATCCTCGGCGATGAAGCTCATGCGGTCGATGGCGTCATCCGCGAATTCAAGCCTGACACCCTCGGTGGACAGGAGCGAAGTATACTGCATTATGAGGGAATTCTTCGGCTCCAGCAGAATCCGCCTGAAATCCTCCCTGTGAAGGGAATCAAGCTCGACTCGCAGCGGAAATCTTCCCTGCAGCTCCGGAATCAGGTCGCTCGGAGCCGCGACACTGAACGCGCCGGCCGCAATAAAAAGTATATGGGTTGTGTCAACGACACCGTACTTAGTATTGACATTGCTGCCCTCCACTATAGGCAGGATGTCACGCTGAACCCCCTCGCGGGACACATCCTGTCCGTGGCTCTCTCCGTGAACTGCGATCTTGTCAATCTCGTCTATGAATATGATTCCGCTCTGCTCGACACGCGACTTGGCCTCGTCCGCGACCTTCTCGCTGTCAACCATGCTGTCAAGGGTCTCCTCGGTAAGAATTTTTCTGGCCTCACGGACCGTAAGCGAACGTCTTCTGGGACGTCCGCCTCCGTTCATCATGCTGACAATCCCCTGCATCCCCTTCTCAAGGTCGTCAAGGCTTCCGCCCGCGAAAATCTCCATGCTCGGCATCTGGCTCCGCCCGTTCACGACCATATCAACCTCGCGGTCCTCAAGAAGCCCGTCACGGAGCATACGCCTGAATTTTTCCCTTGTTGTCTCCTCCTGCGCGGAATTCCCGTCTGGAACAGGCTGGTCGGCGCTCTCCCCGGAATCAGAAGTCTTTCCGCCGTCACTGTTTTTCCCGCTGCCGGGAAGAAGAAGGTCAAGCAGCTTCTCCTCCACGACGGATACGCTTTTTCCGCGGAGATTCTCCTCCATCTCCGCCTTGACGTCGTTATAGGCCACGGCCATAAGATCCCGTACCATTGACTCCACGTCCCGTCCGACATATCCGACTTCTGTATATTTTGTAGCCTCTACCTTGAGGAACGGCGCATTGCACAGTTTTGCCAGGCGGCGGGCAATCTCTGTTTTTCCCACGCCTGTAGGTCCTATCATCAGTATATTTTTCGGGGCCACCTCATCCCTTATTTCCTCCGGCAGCCTCAGCCTCCGGAAACGGTTTCGCAGGGCGACGGCCACAGCCCTTTTAGCCTTTTCCTGGCCTATTATATACTGATCCAGCCTGGCCACGATTTCCTTAGGTGTAAGCGCGCCGTCCATAGTATTGCTGTTGTCTGACAATTAAATTTCCTCCACAGTGATGTTTCCGTTCGTATAGATGCATATATTTCCGGCTATCCGGAGACTGCGCTCAGCTATTTCCTTTGCGGAAAGCCCGGAGCAGTCAAGGTAGGCAAGAGCCGCGGAATAGGCATAGTTTCCGCCGGAACCAATTGCAAGAACATTGTTCTCCGGCTCGATGACGTTTCCGTCTCCCGAAATAAGGAGTATTTTGGATGCGTCCGCAACAATGAGCATGGCCTCAAGCTTGCTCAGGGAACGGTCCGTGCGCCACATCTTCGCAAGCTCCACGGCGGAACGGGTCAGATCTCCGTTGAATTCCTTCACCTTTGTCTCGAATTTGTCAAGGAGGGTGAACGCGTCCGCGACGGATCCGGCAAATCCGGTAAGAATTTTTCCGTCATATATTTTCCGGACCTTACGTGCGTTTCCTTTCGTGACCGTCTCGCCGAGCGTAACCTGACCGTCACCGGCCATGGCGACCTTTCCGTCACATCTTACGGCAATCACAGTCGTGCTGCGTATCTTTGGCTTTTTTCCCATAGTATTTCTCCTCATTTTTTTCCATGCGGATGCGCGCGGTTGTAAATCTCGATAAGCCTCTCCGTGGTCACGTGGGTATAGCGCTGGGTGGTCGATATTGACGAATGTCCGAGCATCTCCTGTACAACCCGGACATCAGCGCCGGCCGAAATCATGGATGTCGCGAACGTATGCCTGAACGCATGGGGCGAGACATAATGGTTCGTTCCCTCCGCGCCCGAATACCTTGCGGTTATAAGCCTGACCCCCTGCGTGGTAAGATGGCCGCCCCTCTGATTTATAAACACAAACGGAGAGTCAGCGCCGTGCGCCTCAAGGACCTTTCTCCTGTCCGAAAAATACCGCTCCAATGAGGCGACGGCATCATCCGAAAGAAATACGGTTCTGTCCTTTCTTCCCTTTCCCGTGACAACCGCAGATTTTCTGTCATCCGACAGGTCAGACATCTTCATTCCTACCAGCTCACCCACACGGCAGCCCGTTGAATACAACGTCTCGAATATCGCGTTATCCCGGCTTTCCCACAGCAGCTCATTGACTTCGGGACGGTGGCACAGGGAATCGACTTCAGCCTGGGTCATGAACCTGGGCATAAGCTTCGGCTGCCGCACATTCTTTATGTCAAGAGAGGGATTTACTTGAATATAATTAAATTTACGGCAATAGGCAAACAGAGTTCTCACCGCGGTGATGAACCTGTTCACCGATGCGGCCGATTTTCCGCGTCTCGTTATTCTGCCTATGCATTGAAGTATGTCCTCCCGGCCTATCTCCGAAACCTCACGTCCGCCGCCGGAAATCTCCGCGAATTCACGCAAATCATTTCCATATCCTGCGACGGTGTTCGGGGACATTCCGCGGACAGCGTCAAGATAAAGAAGATATTCTTCTATGACATCAGAAAGAGTCTTTTCAGCCATCATCCGCCGCCGGCATCACTTTTTTACGGAAACTATATTCCTGCCGTACATTTCGGACAGAAATTTCAGCCAGCCGGAATACGACTTGCGCAAACTGCCGGCGGGCAGTCTCCAGGCCCAGTTTGCTCCGGTTGTAGACGGCATATTCATCCGGCCCTCGTCTCCGGCTCCGATGACATCCTGAACGGGAACAACCGCATAGTCCGCAGACGACGCGAACGCCAGCCGGACAAGCTCCTTTCTGAGTTTTCCCGACCTCACATCGGATTCGGCGCTTTCGGGAGAAACTTTTTTTCCGCGGACATATCCGTCAACCAGAACCTTCTGCTCCGTGGATATATGCTCAAGCCATTCCTGAAGCGTCTCATTGTCATGAGTTCCGGTATAGACGACACATGATGACGTGGTGAAATTGTGCGGAAGGAAGGAGTTGGTCATTCCGTGCGCGGACGCCTCCTCGACACTGAACGCGAATTCAAGCACTTTCATTCCCGGAAAACCGCAGTCATCACGGAGCTTTCTCACCTCATCCGTTATGACGCCGAGATCCTCCGCAATGACAGGAATATCGCCAAGCTCCGAGCGGACCGCATTGAACAGATCCATGCCGGGGCCCTTTCTCCACCTTCCGTTTACGGCCGTACGTTCCCCTGCCGGCACCGACCAATAGGCCTCGAATCCGCGGAAATGGTCGATTCTGAGGCAGTCGGCAAGCTCAAGCACGCGTTTTATCCGCGAAATCCACCACGAATATCCGTCAGCCTTCATCGCGTCCCAGTCGTAAAGAGGATTGCCCCAAAGCTGTCCGTCCGCGCTGAAATAATCAGGAGGAACACCGGCCACCTCAGCGGGAGCGCCGTTCTCTGAAAGCTGGAAGAATTTCTGGTTCGCCCACACATCTGCGCTGTCCGCAGCCACGAAAATAGGAATATCGCCGATTATGCTGACACCGGCAGCCGCCGCATACCTTCTCAGCGAATTCCACTGAAAGTCAAAGAAGAACTGTATCACCTTTATGACATCAAGTTCCTCCGAATGGGACGAGGTCCAGTCCCGCAACGCCTCCTCATCCGCGGAAGCCAGCGCACGCGGCCAGAAAGCATACCAGACGGAATTCTCCGCCTTCTCGCTCTGAGCCTTTCCGTCATAAAAACGCTTTATGCTCATAAAAAGAGCATAATTATCAAGCCAGGAGGACTTTTCCGTGCAGAACGAGCGGAAAAGCTCCATGTCTCCGGATGAAGCGCAGGCAAGAAAATGACGCGCGCATTTTTCAAGCGCCGGAGTCTTCCACCAGACGACAGCGCCGAAATCAACCGGACCTGATGAGCTGATATAATCAGGCGGGACGACGTCCTTCCTGTCAGCCCAGCCTTTTTCGCAGAGCATTTCAAAGTCCACCAGAAGGGGATTTCCAGCGAAAGTGGAGAACGACGCATAGGGGGAATCCCCATACCCCGTAGGACCGAGCGGAAGAACCTGCCACAGTGTCTGACCGCCAGATTTCAGCCAGTCGATGAATTTATAGGCCTCCTTTCCGAACGTGCCTATTCCGGGTGTTCCGGGCAGCGACGTCGGATGCAGAAGGATTCCGCTTTTTCTTTCAAATTTCATTTTATTTCCTCCGGTATCATTAAAAGGCGAGAGTCCCGGCGGGGACAATCCCATGCATACCTGCAAAATCACGTGCCATTGCCGCCGCCTTTATGACATTCTCCGGAACATGGGCATCGGAACTGCATATTACAGTCAGATTCCGCTCCGCGGCCATATCCCAGAATTCATCATAGGGATACATATATCTCATTCCGTTCCGGCTCATGATTTTTCCACGGAGCATTCCGTTTCCGTTTATCTCGACAGGAAGTCCGCAGTCCTCCGCCGCATCAAGCAGAGCACAGAACATCGCACGGGCATCATCATCCCAATTCCTGTAGGCGCCCATCATAAGATCCGGATGCGCCAGAAATTTATAAATCCCGCTGCGGACAGCATCTATCGTCTGGTCTATGTACTTATGAAAAAGCCCGCGTGAATCAACATCAAGTATGTAGATATAATCCGAGCCGTCGCGCACCCAATGCGCGCCCAAAACAAGATAATCAGCTCCGGCCTCACCGAGAAGCCTGTCCCTGTACCAGGATTCAAATTCTCCCGCGCCCTCACATTCAAAACCTGCATAAACAGGAAAAGAGACTTTTCCGGCGGCAGACCTTACCTGATTCATATAAATCCCTATCTCCGATTCCCTCATCCTGCTGTCCGACCAATCCGCGACAGGCCCGGGAGGATAAGGACAATGGGATGACATACCCAACGCCGAACATCCGTCCTTCTCGGCCTGCGCCACATAATCCGCCACGGTTCCAGACGCATGCCGGCACAGGACATTATGAGTATGGTAATTAGAAATTCCGGTCATCTTCCGGCCTCCAATCGGAGCAAACATATCTCCGGATGAAGTGTATATTAAAATACCGTCCGGGAAATCAAATCCACAGACGGTATCAGGTGAACGCACATCGCCGCATCTATTTTACGGACAACATCATCCGCACGGCAAATGCTGAATTCATGTACTACTGCAGCACCTTTGATATGCGTTCAAGAACCTTCTTGCGGTCAAGCGGTTTGATTATGTAGCTTTTCGCGCCGAGCATAAGCGACTTCTTTACAAGCTCCTCCTTTCCGAGCGCACTTACCATGACGACACGCGCATTCTTGTCGAACGCCATTATCTGCTCAAGGGCGGTTATGCCGTCCATCTTCGGCATAGTAATATCCATTGTCACCAGATCGACATTCGGACAGAGTTCCTTGTACTTGTCAACACCGTCCTTTCCGTCCACTGCCGTCGCAACGACCTCGTATCCTTCACTTGTCAGAATCTGGCCAAGCTGTTTTGCGACAAACATAGAGTCATCAACGACAAGCACCCTATATGCGGTACCGTCAGACTTCAGACCTTCCGGCGGACGCTCATTGATTGAAGGAAAATCCTGTGTAGTTCTCATAATATTTCTCCTATAAATAACAATTCAGCGACTGAAAGCTGAAGCTATGTCCTTTCACGTATGGCGACATTGACCTCAATTTTTCCACATTCGGAAATAAGAGGCACAATAAGCGCTTCGACACTGTCTGTAGTTCCTCCCAGAGCAGCTATCTCCATTTTCTGGCCGACAAAAAGAGCCGGCGGTGTCAAATCAAACCTGAATCCGAGCTCATGCAGTTTTGTAACGGCCTGAGCTGTAATCAGATTAGCAAGTTCACTTATAGTGGCTTTTGCAAGATCATCGAAAGCGGGAAGATTCTCGCCGTTCATTCTGGAGGCGATGTTCAGGGCCGTCTCCATTGTCATGTCAAAAAGGACGCGTCCCTCGACATCTCCCGCAAGCCCCACAAGAGCAGCAACACCCATTACCGGCATTGCCGTGGATTTCAGATAGAGATCTCCACGCTTCACCTCTGCTCCGCCGAGCACCTCCTGAAGCACACGGAATGACGTCTCAACAAACGGATTAATATACTCTACGCGCATTTTCTATCTCCTATCAGTCTTTTGTATACGCAACAAGCGAACCGCTTGAATTCTCTCCGAATTTGAACTCCGGAGGCAACACCTCATTCTCACCTATTATGGCCACGGCATTGCCTTTCATCTTTTCCTGGAAATCAGATATGACAGTCTCAACGGATTTCTCGTCCATCATGGAAAGAATATCCCGCGCGAAAATCACATCAACCATCGGAAGAGCGTTCGTATTTTTGCAGTCATGGTACTCAAACATCACGCTGTCCCTGATTTCCTGAGAGAAACACGGCTCCCCGTTTGCCTTTGCGCCGAGATACGGAGCATACCAGTCTCCGGACAGCTGCGACGGCACGGAAAGAAGAGCCGCATTGGAAACATTCAGAAGATCAATATCCTGTGCATATATTCTTATCTTCGCATCAGGATAGCGTTTCTTCAGCACACAGGCGAGCGAATATGTCTCCATTCCCTTGCCGCATCCCGGATTCCACACGACTATCTGCCTCGCGGAATTACCCGGAAGAAGTTTTTCCACATTCTCCGCAAAGTCCTTTGACCACCATTTTCCGCTGAAGACCAGAACGGTTTAAGGAATTCATCCGCATCGTTCTCATTCTGAAGCTGAATTCTGTCTGCGCCGCGCTCTTTCAGCCATTCATCATAACGATGGCCGATCCATGCCGAATTTACCGGAGACACATAGAATTTCCTGTAGTTAAGGAGACTCTCCGCAATGAACTTCAGATTTTTGCTTTTGGTCTCATCCTCCGCAGATGCATCAGCTGCCGGCTTCTGCCGCACATTCTGTTCTGCGGAGACAGGCTGTCTTGACTTCTCGTCATAGCGTTTCTCAGCAGGAACGCTTCCCTGCTCCTTCACATCCTTTGCTGAAAAAATTCTGGATACATCAAGAAGGACATAAAGCCGGTTGTTGCTCTCGACCACTCCGTTTATATACTTTATGTTTATATCGCCGAAAAGCGGATGCGGAGGCTGAATCGTGCTCTTCTGAACTCCGACCACCTTGTCAATCTTATCCACCACAACACCGAATTTCTGGTCTCCGACATTAAGTATAAGAAGGTTCTCAAGCTTGTTCTCCTCACGCTGAGGCACCTCGATATTAAAAAAGAGGCGGAGATCAAGAATCGGAATAATCTCGCCACGTAGATTATACACACCAAGAACAAACGGAAGCGTATTCGGAACATAAGTAAAGCGTCCGGCCTTTGCAATCTCCTTCACGTTCATAATGTCAATGGCATAGTCCTTTCCCGAAAGCGCGAAAGTGACCATCTTGAAATCCACAACAACAGCAGAATCCTTCTTTTCCGCCGTCTCCGCCGCAACATTCTGATCCGCAGCCTGAACCTGTTTCTCCAATTCCATAAAAAGCTCCCTATTCTGCAAACTGATCGTTCTGATGTGCGAGCAGTTCCTGCTTCACTCCAAGCTCAAGCAGCTGGCTCACATCTATGATAAGAGAAACCGAGCCATCTCCAAGTATGGAGGCTCCTGCAATTCCGGGAGAATTCGTGAACTGGTCGCGGAGAGGCTTTATTACGACATCCTCCTCTCCGATAAGAGCGTCAACCATAACTCCTATCTTCTTCTCCTGCGTTCCGACAATAACTATATAACATTCATTGCTGTGCGCCGTCTCCTTTATGTTGAACAGCCTGGACAGACGCAGGACACTTATGACCTCATTACGGACGTTCATTATCTCGTAATTGTCAATCGTATTTATCTCGTCATAACGCACACACTGGCTTTCTATGACATTCGCAATCGGAATTGAATACACTTCCTTTCCGACACGCACAAGAAGTCCCTGAATAATCGCAAGCGTCAGCGGTATCTTGATTGTAAATGTAGTACCCTGCCCCGCCGCGGAACTTATCGCGATTGTTCCGTTCAGGTTTGTTATCATGGTACGGACGACATCAAGTCCCACGCCACGCCCTGATATATTAGAAATTTTATCCGCAGTGGAGAAACCGGGCTGCATTATCAGCTGATATGCCTCCTGATCGGTAAGCACCTTATCCGGGTGTATAAGCCCCCGCTCAATCGCCTTGCTTCTGACCTTCTCCACATTTATTCCGGCTCCGTCATCCTTTATCTCGATGACAATCATATTTCCTTCATTTGAGGCCTTGAGAAGAACGGTTCCCGTCTCAGGCTTGCCGGCGGCCTTTCTGACAGCAGGAAGCTCGATTCCATGATCCACGGAATTTCTGACACAATGCATTATCGGATCCAGAAGATCCTCTACGACAGACTTGTCAAGCTCAGTATCCTCACCTTCAATGACAAGATTGATTTTCTTGTCAAGATCACGCTGAAGATCGCGGACGACACGCGGAAAACGGCTGAAAATCTGATTGATCGGAACCATCCTGATTTTCATGACTCCTTCCTGCAGCTCCCCGGCAATGCCGCCAAGATTCTGTGTGTAGGAACGGAATTTATTCGTGACAGCCTTAAGCTCCGCCTCATAGCTGTCAAACACGGAACTCATATCTCCATATTCCTGCACGACCTTTCTCCGCACTTCATTGACAGAACGTCCGTTCTTTATCTCGTCAAGATACTGCGGAATCTGATCAAACAGCCTGTGAAGCTTCTCCTTGAAAGCACTTTCCGCGGACTGGAACTGGACAGCCCCGTTCACCATCTGAAGCGCAAGCTGATTGAACGAGGCCTTTATTATGACCGTCTCCGACACGAGATTCAGAAGATAATCTATACGCCTTGAATCGACGCGGAGTATTGATCCCTGCTGAAGATGCTGCCCCTCCTTTTTCGGCTCCGTCTTTACGGCCGGCTTTGAGGCGGCTGCTGCCTCCGAAGGCTTGGCTTCCGGCTCAGTCTTTTTTTCTTCCTGCACGGACTGCTCCGCAGGCCCGGCAGCAGGAGCCGAGACCGGAGCTTCATGTCCGACATTCTGAGACAGAATCTCCTCAAGGACATCCTTTGACGGCTCCTGAGAAACCTTATTTTCCGGAGTCCCGGTGTAATTGTCATCAGTTATCTGGTGGGCATCCGTGACAAGTGTCACATCGCTCAAAAATGCGGCATCCTCGATATGGGAGGCGTCAGCATCTGTCGCCATATAATAGAAAACATTCTCGTAAAACTGATCCTCATAAAGGGCATCGAAATCAGGAATCGTCTTAAGCACATTTCCTACGGACTTGAGCGCGGCGAAAACCTGAATTCCGCCGACCGTGTTCATAGGATTGTTCTCGTCGAATTTCACGGCGACACACCAGAGCTTCTGCTTCGCCTCGCAGGCCGACTTAAGCTCCAGATACTCAGGCTCCGTCAGTTTAGGAATCGCAAGCCCGGACACAGCCGCAGGTGCCTGCTGGACAGGCGCGGCAGGAGCGGCAGGCTTCGGATGTGAGGCCGCCTTTTTCTGGGCTTTGTCAGGGACATAGGAATGAAGCTTGTTCAGAATTCCGTCAATATTCTCCTCGTACACGGAGCCGTTCTGTCTGGCCTCAAGCATCGCCTTTATTACATCTATTGACGTAAGAAGAAGATCCACGACATCCTCATCAACTTTCAGTCTGTCGGAACGGATCTCGTCAAGAACATCTTCCACCGAATGCGTAAAATGGGAAAGCTCCATCATCTCAACCGTGGCGGAACCGCCTTTCAGCGTATGCGCAGCCCTGAAAATCTCATCAATGGCCTCATGGTTGGACGGATCATTTTCTATGACAAGAACATTGCTCTCAAGCTGCTCGACCTGCTGTTCGGCTTCCGCAAAAAAGTCCTTGAGAAGTTCCTCATTATTAGGATCAAGATAGTCGCTCATACGTCATATTATATAACTAAAAAAATAGTTTTCAAGAGATTTTTTGCAGCACGGCTTTATTTTTAAGCATGGCGGCGATTCCTGTAATATATCCGCCGTCATCCGCCGATAATTCAGAAGGGATTTATCAGCCTTTCCGGAACCGCCATTTTCCGGATATGACACAGAAGCGGCTTCAGGAGATTTCCGTGATGAAGAAATTCGGACTTATAAATACAATCGCAGCAGTTCTCGTACTACAGACGTCAGGTCTGTACGCCGCCACGGTATTCAGCGGATATGCCGGCGGAAAGGTAAACTATTCAGCAGGAAACAGCGGCTCGGACACATCCGCCTACGATCCGGACTTAAAGCTCCAGGCCTTTTTCGCAGGACAGTTCAACTTCTCAAAAAACATCTGGGGACATCTTGAGTTTTCCATAGACACAGGCGATCTCCTCTCAAGAAAATTCTTCAGCGGCGTGGACTCCAAATTCAAAGTGGACGAGGTGTCCATGACGTTCAGGAACCAGACGGAGCAGACATCAAACTATCTGAGCGTTTTTATGGGAACATACGACCCGATCGGATCAGACGTATTCCTGCAAAGATATTTCGGAATCACCCCGATTTCCTCAAAGATAACGGAAAGCTGGCTCGGACTCTCCGGCTCAATTCTATATCCGCATTTCGGCGCGGGAGTGGCGGACGTGCTGATGCTCCACACGCAGCCGCTTGCCGGCGGCCTGTACGTCTACCTCAACAACGAGCAGTCAGACGATGACTCGTCCGCGGAATATTTCATGCTGAACACGGACATCCGGTTCGCCTGCTCTTTCAGATACCTCACGGTGGACTTTGCGACAGGACTCGGAATTCCGCTCAAGGACAAATATAACGGAGCGGATGTGTTCGTCGTCGTGGACACGATATACTGGCACATGGGAACAACGCTTCTGGCAGGAAACAACTACACGAATTCCTTCTTCATGCAGGCGGGACTCTTCAACGGCTCGTTCACAAAACTCGGAAATTCAATGACGCTCAATCCGGAACATCTGTACCTGCTTGCCGAACCGCGCTTTCTCCTTGGAAATTCACATCTGAACATCTCGCTGTTCAGCCTTCCGTCGGACACCGCGGGAAACCTTCTGCTGCTGAGCAGGGAAGACACATTCGGAATCGACATGAATATGTACTGCGAGTCACTTTTCATAGGCTCAAAACTCTGCACTGTCGGCGCGCACGTGACCGCGACGCTTCCCGGAAAACACATAACCGATATAGGCGATATGCAGAATCTGCTCTCGAACGGAGTCAATGTGAACCTGACACCTTTCCTCTCAACGAATTTCCTTTCCGGCGAGCTCCACACCCAGTTCCAGATAAAATTCTCTCAGTTCGCAAGGAGCTGGTACAACGCGTTCGCCGTGGACATAGGCTACAGAACAAGATTCTGACATCCGCATCCGGCCATGCGGAAACCCAGTCCTGACCGGAGCGGAATCAACGGCAGCCCGCATCGCGGAGCGGCGCGGGCTGCGCTATATGCACGGATTAGAATCTGAAGCCGGCAAGTCGGCGGCAGGCTTCGGCGACATCCCCGTGATGCCCGAATGCGCTTATACGGACAAAGGACTCTCCCGCCGGTCCGAATCCGGATCCCGGTGTAACGACGACACGGCAACGGTCCAGCAGAATGTCGAAAACATCCCAGCTCCTCATTCCCGGAAATTTCACCCAGACATACGGAGAATTTCCTGTGAAATAAACCTCTGCCCCGGCATCGGAGAAATTCTTCCCCCGGAAAGTCCTTTCTATCAGGAATGCGTTCTCGCGGTAGTAGTCAATCACGCCGCGCATCGCCTCAAGTCCCCGGCTGTCAAGACAGGCAAGCCCGCCGTGCTGCGCCACGTTTGACGCACCGTTAAAAAGCGTTGTCATCACGCGGTTCCAGTCCGCACGGACGGAGCTTCCGTCTTCAAATTTCAGCTCCTTTGGCACGACCGACCATCCGAGGCGCACGCCCGTAAACCCGGCCGGCTTTGAGAATGAATTTATCTCTATCGCGCAGGTTCTCGCTCCGTCAATCTCGAAAATCGACTTGGGCAGGCTCTCATCGCGGATGAATTCACGGTAAGCCGCATCAAAGATTATTATGCAGCCGTTAGAATTCGCAAAGTCAACAAGCCTTCCAAGCTCCTCCTTTGTGGATACCGCACCCGTCGGATTGTTCGGAGAGCAGAAATATATCAGCGAATCAGGCCTGACCGCAGAAAGATCGGGAAAAAATCCGTTCTCAGGCGTGCAAGGCATATAGGTCACGCCGGCGTATCCGGACTCTCCGGAAGCTCCGGCCGCTCCTGCGATGACGGAGCCGTCGACATAAACCGGATATGCAGGATCCTGAACCGCGACATTCACGTCCGCACCGAAAAGCGTCTGGATTCTCGCTATGTCGCATTTCGCGCCGTCGGAAATGAACACCTCATCGGCGTCGACCAGCCCCGGATAGAACACCTCCGCGATTCTCGCACGCAGAGCGGAAAGCCCCTGCTCGTCGCCGTACCCCGAATATCCCTCCGCCGTGGCGAGTCCCTCCGAATATGACGCCATCGCCCCGGCGATATACTCCGGAAGCGGCTCCGTCGTATTTCCGATTCCCAGACTTATGATCGCGGCGTCAGGATGAGCCGCCTCGTATTCGCGCCGCCTGCGGCTTATCTCAGGAAAAAGATAGCCGGCGGACAGATTTCCAAAACCTTTGTTTCTCTTTATCATGCGCAGAGTCTACCACACGGGATTTTTTTTGTAAACTTTAAGGAAATTTTTCGTTGAAGCCGCAGAAACGCACGGCGACCCCTGCGGCGGACAAAAATCACAAACCACCCGTCAAACGGGTGGTTTGAACTTAGCCTATAAGGCTCGGTTCCCA
>ERZ808286.63-NODE-63-length-89104-cov-10.720469_pt1 | contig 89104 bp, 71 predicted proteins | sample MGYA00521276_ERZ808286 | MGnify/ENA primary metagenome ERZ808286 (study PRJEB31516, sample SAMN03275607) | gut metagenome | biome: mammalia-associated habitat; material: feces | host: Papio cynocephalus | place: Kenya | collected 2012-08-01 ... | reverse complement strand
CCAGGTCGTCGAAAAGCTTTCCTACCACCATTACACTGCCATCCCTCTTCTATCCAAAGACGGAAAATATGTTCGGACAATTTCTGAAGGGGACATTTTTTGGTTTGTGAAAGATCAAAGGGATAGGAATTATAAGAAGGCCGAAGACGTTCCTGTTTCCCTTGTTCCCTGCCGGAGACAGCTTGAATCCATCCGATTCGATGCCGATAGGAACGATCTTCTCCACTTAGCCATCAATCAGAATTTTGTTCCGGTCTTGGATGAAAAGGGAATCTTCATGGGAATCATTACGCGGAAGAGCATTATCCTCTACTTTGCCGAGAATAAAAAATAGGAAAGGACCGAAGTTCTATGGAAAAATATATTTTCGTAACAGGTGGCGTTATCTCTGGATTAGGAAAAGGAATCACGGCGGCGAGCCTAGGACGTCTTCTTAAGGCCCGCGGCTACAAAGTGACCAGGCAGAAATTCGATCCTTATTTAAATGTGGATCCTGGAACGATGTCTCCTATCCAGCATGGGGAAGTCTTTGTCACCGACGACGGAACCGAGACGGACTTGGATCTTGGCCATTATGAACGTTTCATCGATGAAAAGCTCGATAAGCATTCCAATGTCACGACCGGAAAGATCTATGAGACGGTCTTGGCCAAGGAACGTCATGGCGACTATGGAGGAGGAACCGTCCAGGTCATCCCCCATGTGACAAATGAAATCAAATCCCGTTTCCATCGGAATTACAAGACGGATGAGACTGGAATCACGATCGTGGAGATCGGCGGCACCATCGGTGACATTGAGTCCCAGCCTTTCTTTGAAGCTATCCGTCAGTTCCGTCACGAAATCGGTGGCGAGAACGTCTGCATCGTCATGGTATCCCTGATTCCTTATCTCCATGCCAGCGAGGAACTGAAGACTAAGCCGACACAGAGGGCAGTAAAATCCCTTCAGTCTATGGGTCTCCAACCGGATATCATTGTCTGCCGTAGTGAATATCCTATTCCGGACAATGTCACGGAAAAGCTTTCTCTTTTCTGCAATGTCCAGCCATCGCATGTCCTTCCTAATCTGAACGTTGAAAGTGTGTATGAGCTTCCTCTCGAATTAGAGAAAGAACACTTTGCCCAGGCAGTCTGTGAGACTCTCCATATTCCGGCACCCGATCCCAATCTTACCGGATGGCAGGCAAGGGTAAAGAAGATCAAGTCCTCGAAAGAGAAGATAAAGATTACCATGGTCGGAAAATATAGGGCTCTCCATGATGCTTATATTTCCGTCAATGAGGCACTAAAGGCGGCAGGGTGGTCCTACAACAAGAAAGTGGAAATCGACTGGGTGGAGTCGGAACAGGTTACACCGGAAACGGTTGCGGACATCTTCAAGGATTCCGACGGTCTTCTTGTCCCCGGAGGCTTTGGCTCCCGCGGTATTCCAGGAAGGCTTGAGGCAATCAAGTACGCCCGGGAAAATAAGATTCCTTTCCTTGGCATTTGTCTAGGAAGGCAGACGGCTATCATCGAGTTTGCCCGTGACGTCTTACATTATGCCGATGCCAACTCGACCGAATTCGATTCTTCGACAAGGCATCCGGTTATCGCCTTAAGGCCGGAACAGAATGAGGTGAAAAACCTTGGCGGGACAAGGCGACTTGGCGCCTATCCCTGCCATCTTGTCCCAGGCTCGATTCCCTGCAAACTCTATGGTAAGGAGGATATCAGCGAACGTCACCGTCATCGTTATGAAGTTAACAACGATTATCGGGAAGCCTTCAGGAAGAATGGTCTTATTCCAGTCGGATTCTCTCCGGATCAGCGCATCGTCGAAAGGATTGAAATTCCTTCCCATCCCTTCTTTGTTGCCACGCAGGCCCATCCGGAATTCAACTCCCGTCCTGACCGCCCCCATCCTCTCTTCAAGGGACTTATCGCCGCTGCCATTGAGTACAAGAAGAGGAAGAAAAAAGCTTAGCGATATGCCGGCTATAAGCCGGCATTTTTATTGGTCTTGCTGGTGGATTTCAATATCCTGCCTATGCCGCCTATGGTCGATTCCGTACGTTCTTTGCAGATTTGACAGCTTCTCTTGCCATTCATGGATAAAAGAGGAAGAATAACGTCCTTCATTTGCCTTTTTGACAAGGAACCATCTTGCACTAGCAAGGCTGAATAGCTGTTGACTTTCCCTTTCTATATTTCCCTTAACGAAAATAACCATGGATATCCTCTCCTGTGTGGAAGGATATAGCCTTCTTTTTAGATGACGGATATGGCTTTCGTTCTGCCAAATCGGGTTTTTATACTTTTTCACATGCTTTCTATCGGCATGTATGAAAGTGATAAATTCATCGGATGGATCACCGGATATTGTTCCGTTCCAATTCTTCGTTTCGATGACGAATATCCCGCCTCTGGTGACAAGAATGTGGTCGATTTCCGATGAATATCCGTTTTCATCTTCGAAGCAGAAATCATTGAAGAGAGCCCCTCCATATTCCCGGCAAATCTCTTCGCAGAGGCAGGCAACAGACTCTTCTCCCTTTTGTCCTGCCTCTGCCACTTTTCTCCGGATTTCTTCTTGGACATTTCTTCGCCTTTTTTCTTTCCAGGATAAATGCTCTTTTCCTTCTTCTTCCTTCTTTTGGAAGATTCTAACGAGGAAAAGAACCAATGCTGTAGTCAGTGCAAGGACTGAGATGACCAGAACTAAGACTTTATTCATTTTCAGAAAATCAAAAAAGCCATCCTCTTTTGGAGGATGACTTTAGAATACTGCTATCTGCCTAAGCGTTCTCACCCTGGTTGATGACGCCATAGGTGAGGAAGGATAAGACACGGTCGTAGGTAAGATTGTCCTTGCCGACGAAGATAAGCTTATCTCCGGCATGAAGAACAAAGTCAGGGCCGACAGACTGCTTGGTGATATTATCGGCACCGACAACGGCAACGATGGTTGCTTCGGTGTAGTTCCAGAAGTAGACTTCACCGACCGTCTTGCCATTGATCCAGCTGTTCTGCGGAATTTCAACGCTGGAGAACTTAACAGCTTCGGTTGTCTGGAAGGTGAAGGAATCTTTCCTGTCGTCAATGGCGTTATTGATTTTTTCCTGAAGTTCCTTCTGCTCGATTAAGAGCTTTTCCAGATTGGCATATTTATCCTTAATCTGGGTTTCAGCCTTCCACTTGTTTGCGAATTCCTGGGCATGAAGGACGGAATCGACAAAGACACCGACACCACGCTTAGAAGAGACGACTTTGTCCTTTTCAAGAATGTTGAGTGCCTTACGGACGGTTTCCGGAGAGACGCCATAGGCGGCACCTAAAATGGAACGTCCTTTTAAGAGTGTTCCTTCCGGATACTCGCCAGTGAGAATCTTACCGCAAACGTCCTGAGCGATCTTAATGTAGCGGGGAGTAGTTCTTTCTTTAGCCATACAATGTTTCCTCCAAAACTTGTAAGACAATTATAATTGAGAAATCTTTTAAATTCAATTAGGGAAAAGAAAAAATTATATTAGCGATTTACAATTTTTAGGAAGTTGCTTAGGAGGACATGGAGTCTTTGTATGGAAAATATAGCAAAGGACTGAGTCATCAATGATTAACTTCGATCCACAGAACGATTTGCAGTCTTCTATTTCTCTCCTGTTATCGTAGTGGCTTTTGTCATAATCATGACTTTTACAGTTCGGGATTGAAAACCAATGAAATATAGCTTTATTTGATTCCTCAGAATTTTTGTTTGGCTTTGCTTTGGTAATATTTTCTTCTGAGCTTGAGGCATTGTGGTTCTTTCCGCCCGGGTGTCGTTTTGATGTCATATTAGGTACATGGGTTTTTAAACTGATCTGTGTAGGTACGGTGAAGGCACATTACAGCTTTTTTACTTGTGTTGTCTGTTTACCAATGACCGAAGTGCGAAACGACCGACTGTCTTTAAAAGGAAAAACTTACAATTTTCTGCACTGAGATGAACACTTTATGGTTGTATAATATAAAAATAGGAGTTGTTTACGAAAAAAATAAAGGAGAATAATACGCGTATGAAAAAAATATTTTATTATGTGTTTGCAATACTTCTTGCCTTATTATCCTTCCCTCTTTATTTATTTGTCGGCATTCCTAACTCTACAGGGGATGGTGGCACTCTCTTCGTTTACAGCACCTTTAATATTATTGTGTACGAAATCATTCCTCTGATGATTGGACTTGCTTTCACTGCACTATCATACTTTCTTTATTTTAAAAAGTTGCCTATTAAGAAAAGTAGATGGTTTCTTTTCTTTGAAATTATCAATGCTTTTTTGATGGGCTTTCTTATTTATGGCGGATTCTTCCTTTGGGAGGCATCCGAAGACTTCTTCGGCTCTATTATTCTGGCTTTCCTATCCATCGTTCTGTTTATTGTTTCTCTTACGCCTTTTGCCGTAAGAATCGGAATAGCAATCAAAGATAAGAAAAAGCAATCCAAAAATAATACGGATTTGTAAATCAGAAGGAGAACGGACGGGTAGTTAAGAAAATATGAACTGTGACATCCTTCCAGTGGGGGAATATCACTTTGATTTTATGTTCCCCTGACTCTTCGATATTGGACGAACTATTCGTATTTCTAACCACGCCGCTTCTTCTGCATAGTCGTTCTACCTATTAGTGTGTTCTCATAGATTCATCCTGGACAATATCTTCTAATGTATGGCCCATGAGTTTACTCAAGGCCATTTTATTTGCTTCTTCCTTCCTGTTTCAATTTACAATTCACAAGAATTCCTTTCTTTCCTGTTTTCCTTCTATTATTGTAAAAGGCTTAGAAATAATGGATAATATATAGCTGTAGAATTTGTATAAATATATATAAATAAAGATAGAAGGTAAACACATGAGCACAAAAAATAGTGTGAAGAATCCACAAAAAGCAAAGAAGAAGACAAAGGTTCCTTTTTCGACCATCGCAAAGACCCTTTATTCTAACCAAGCCGTCATCGATAGCCGCAAGAGGCCTTGGTATATTTCCATCGTTATTGCTGTTTTGGCTGTTTTCCTTGTCTGGATTCCAGCCCTAGTCTCCGGCTATAAGACCAATGCCGCCGGTGGACTTGCCGCGAGCAATAACTATGAAGTGAACAAAGCAATCAAACACATCATCGGTGAAGAGGAATATTTTAAGGCCATCAAAGTCGATAAAGACAAAGACGGAAGAATGGTTTTAAATAGGGACGGTCTTTCTGCTTATGGGGCTAGTGATTCCACTTGGCAGAGTGAATATGATTTATTGAACACAAAGCCTCTGTTCGCTTCGGCTTACAATGATTCCTCGTCTCAGGGCGCCAGTTCCTATATTAAGGAATATACAAACTTAAATCTTGTTTATTACTTTGATTGTGTCGGTGTCAAGAATACCGGAACCAGGATTAAACCGAGTGTTAGTGGAAATTCTGCTTCCACCACTCCGGAATATGAAACAGAGCAGACCACTTTCCTTGAGGCTTATTACTTCCCTGCCCTTTCTAGGAAGAATGAAAAGGCTGTTCAGTATCTGAACAACTTCATCACTACGGTTATCCTGAATAGGAATGCCGAAGGAAAACTTGGAAACTATCCTCATTCTTTCAGGCTTGTCGGACAGGATTTCCTTAATGTCGGATTTTTCACCCTTCAGACGACGAAATCCTCTGCCCAGATGGCAGCTTCCTATCAAGGCGACTTGTCTTCGGGTTTAGAAGCCATTGGTGCAAAGCAGGGCGATAGTTTATATTCCCTTCTTTTTAAGGATGCTTCCTCTATCGATGAAGCCTATGATAACGGCTTTGTTTCTTTAGCCCATGCCTCTGCCTGGGAAAACAATATCAAGTCTACCTGGATCAATATCGGAATCCTTTCCGGAATCGTCGTTGGTCTTATCCTTCTTTCCGGGCTCATCATGTTCCTCCTTTCCCGCCGGAAGATTTCCAAGTACAGAGATACAAGTTTCCTCGACGCAAGGAAAGAGGGCTGCTCGATGACTCTTACTCCTTCCCTTATCGCCAGGATTGCCGGCTTTAGGTCAAGCCAGTACCTCTATAGGGTACTTATCGCCGGTTCCCTAAGGCGTCTAGTCTTTGCAAACAATAAGGTCTGTCCTCCTTTGAATACCCAGTCTGACAATAAGCCTCTATATCAGGCTCGCGACTAGTTTTCTCCTGTAAGCAGTCGTCATCCTGAGAAAAGGAATACAGCCAACCATGAAACAGGCCATCATCTCCAAGTTCAAAGAATCCCTTAGGGCGATTTTTCCAAGGATTGTTTTGATTCTTGTTTTTGGCTTCCTTCTTCCAGGCTTTTCCTTTGAAGGGAAGGCAGGAACCTATTTCGGTCCGGTCACCCTCTCTCTTCTGATTTCTACCCTTCCCTTGATTCTCGGAACGACATTCTTTTCCTTAGGCGTCGATAAGTCCATTGCCAAAATCGGAGAAATCGTCGGCACTACCCTCACTAAACGGAAGAGCCTTGTCAGGCTTCTTGTCGTTGCCCTATTGATGGGTTTCCTTGCCACTAGGGCCGAGCCTGATCTCTCCGTCTTAGCCAGCCGTATTTCCCCTGACGGGCCATCCTGGTCTTTGATTGCCATCTCCGCCTGCGGCGTCGGTGTATTTCTTTTAATCGGAGTCGTCCGGATTATTTACAATAAGAGCCTGAAGTACTGGCTCTCCATCGGATACGGACTTGTCTTCCTTCTTGGCTGCATGGCCAACAAGTCCTTCTTTACTTTGGCATTTGATGCCGGCGGAAGGACGACCGGTGTTGTCACTGTTCCTTTTATTATTTCCAGGGGTGTCGGTGTAGCCAATACCTTAGGAGGAGAAAAAGCAGAAGACGACTCCTTTGGCTTTTCCGGACTATGTTCTTTAGGCACTGTACTTGCCTGCAGGATTTTCTCTTTATTCAGGCAGGACAAGGGAATTGATGAAATAAGGAAGGTCATCGCTGGGAAGAGGAATATTGTAAGTGGAACAGACTCCATCAGGCATACACTTCCTACCTATGGTGCAAGGGGTGAACTCTATCTTGCCAATTTCCTAAATTCGAGGAAGAACGTCATTATTTCAAGGCTTCCCATCAGGGGTTTCTTTGTTTTGTTTAATCTTTATGCGAAAAGGAGAGGAAAGGCCTTGGCATCCGTTGCCATTGGCTTTGTCTATGATTTTATCGGCTTAGTCCTTTTCTTCCTTGGTGCCGAATCCGGACTTAGGCCGGCGGCTGTTCAGCTTGGAAAGTACTTTGCCTCTTCTCCCGACTATCTCTGGCTATTCCTTTTAAGGGGTGCGCTCACCGGGTTTATTGCCAGGCTTGCTGAGCCGGCTGTCCATGTCCTTGCCGAAAACGTCAGCGAGGTCAGCCGTGGTGCCATCTCTCCGAAGACGATTTATATCTCTCTTTGCTCTGCCATCGCCTTTGCCATTGTCATCAACATCCTTCGTGTCCATTATTCAGTTTCCTTTGTCATCGTGATTTCCCTTCTTTTCCTTCTTGCCCTTACTCTTTCCTTCCTCACACCGGAAATCTACGTCGGCATCGCTATCGATGCCGCCGGTGTCGCTACCGGGACTAGGGCAAGCTGCTTCTTTATGCCGATGTTCATCGGTTATACTGCCTTCCTTTACCAGGATAAAGACAATTTCGGTCAATTGGTCAGGGAGAATGGATTCGGTGTCGTCGGCATAAGGGCGACATTGCCTATCATTGCCGTTGAACTTGTCGGTATCTTCGCCACGCTTAAGCAGAAACGTATCTATGCCCAGGCCCTTAAGGCTTTAAGTGAGGAAGATGACGGACAGATTGTCCATATTTCCTGGAAAAAGAGCGGGGAGGCGGTGAAATGATTTGGAAGAAACGGATCCAGAAAAAGAGGAAGAAAACGGATGGGAAGGAGATTCCTTTTGAAAAACAGGCCCCCGTTGCTCCGATTATTCTCTTCTTTACCATTGTCGGACGGGGACAGGCGAATTACTTTGTCGATCAATATGACAAAGCAGGAGCCTCAAGGAGTCTAGTCCTTTTTGCCCATTCTAGGCCTCCGATAGAGAGGAGGAACGTCCTTGGCATCGACAATACCAAGAAGGAAATCGTCAGGACGATCTGTCGTCTTGATCAAAGGGAGACGAGGAAGAAGATTGCTTCCGATCGGTTCAGCATCTCCCGTGCCGCCAAAGGCGTTGCCTTTGCCGCCCCGATTGATTCCGTTTCATCCGTAGCTGTCTATAAGTTCTTATCCGATTATAACCAAGTCAGGGAGAAGAAAAATGGAAATCCAGAAGAATAAAGAGCTGATTCTCGCCATCGTCAATAAAGGAAATACGGATCTTGTCAGGAGCGCTGCCAGAAAGGCTGGCTCTAAGGGCGGGACGATTACCGGCGCACGGGGAACGGCTAATCCCGAACTAAGGAAAGCCTATGGGATTTCCATTCAGCCGGAGAAGGAAATCGTCTTCATCGTTGTTGACGATGATATTAAGGATAAGGTCAGGAAGCAGATTTACGAGGATGCCGGTATATCGACAAAAGGCAGGGGGATTGTCCTCTCCCTTCCCATCATCGATGCAGTCGGACTTTTGCCTTCTGAGGAAGAAAAGGAATAGCAGAACAAAAATAGATCCGGAGCCTTGCAGCTCCGGATTTTTTCCTAAAAAAAGACACCCGATTTCTCAGGTGTCTTTACTCTGGTGGATCTTAAGGGACTTGAACCCTTGGCCCACTGATTAAGAGTCAGTTGCTCTACCAACTGAGCTAAAGATCCATGGGTGCTCTTTCAGCCGCTTGTTAATTATATTGCTTTGTCTTTTCCAATGCAAGACAAATCTTGTAAATTCTTATCTTGTCAGAATATAGGATGGTAGTTTCTTCCTCTCTTCTTCCTTATAGACAGGCGTGCTTTTATTCTTTTGGGGAAGGGGCGCTTTTTCTATCCTTTCCACAAAAGACAAAGGGAGCTTTGTTTTTGTGAAAGAAAGAATATTGTCAGGGACTTTCTGATAGTAGGCCAAGGCGATGGCAAGGCTCCTTGCACCGATAGTGTCGGCATCTCCTCCGATATAGCAGACTGCTTTTAGGCAGGAGAGGAAATCATTGGTTTTAAAGAAACAGAACAGTGCCTGAGGGACGCTGCCTGCTGCCTTGGCATTGTAGGAATAGAAAAGATGTAAGAAGGTAAAATTAAAAGAAAGACAATCCGGATAAAAGAGAAGAGCGAACTTTTCCCTGTCTTCTTTTCTGTATCCGTTTAAGGCTAGGTAAATCAAATCGGCAATCACAGCCCCGGCCTTGATTCCTTCCTTATGGTCATGGGTTAAAGCGGTAATCTTCACGGCAAGGGAATCACAGTCAAAAAGAGTGGAAGAGAAATAAGGAACAGGAGAGATCCGCCTTCCTGCCCCGTTTCCAAAAGAATGGTAGGCTTTCCTTTTTGGATCTGACAGCCAGGAAGAGAACCTTGGACCGAAACCGCCTTTTCTTGGAGGATATTCTTTAGCGAATCTCCGCCTTTCCTCCGCGGCGCTTTTTTTGTGCCTGAGAGAAGAAAGAATGGCTGCTGTCCTTACACTATCGTCTGTGTAGTCCCTATTTCCTAAATCAAAGTCATTTGCTGACAAAGAAGGAAGCTTGTCCTCCGGTGAAGAAGAGAACTCATAGGCAGATCCGAAAATATCTCCGATAAATGCCCCATAGAGTGGGTGATCCGGTCTTGTCATCTCTTACTCTCCCCTCGCTAGAGAAGCACCTTCTGTTTTTTCCTTTGACGGATGGAAAAGAGTGGTCAGGGTTTTAATCCAGGAGATTGAACCTGCGGCATAGATTCCAAGCAGCAGCCACCTTGTCTTCGTCCTCTCCCGGAAATCAATGCCGATTAAGGATTTCGACCTGTTCGTACTGCTGACAGGGATGAAGGGAAGGACAAAGACCGCAAAGTTAAATACAAGGAAGACAATCGTGAACCTTAATAATCGATACCAGTGCTGCTTAAGCGGAAGCCTTGGGACAAAGCAGTTGAAGGACATGGAAATGCCCACAACGGCTAAGGAGAGAACGTTAAAGGTCGTGAATTGCTCCTGGCTTATTGTTGTCAACTGCCCGGCCTCCGTCCAGCTTAGTTCCAGGAAGTTATTGGAATAGGCAAAGATATAGTTCAGCCCGAGAATGACTGCCCTAAGCAAGGCGGCCGGGATAGCCCGCTGTAAGGTGTTTCGGATAAAGTGACCGGTGATCACGCTTTCGTTCTTCTGCAGGGCAAGGAAGATAGAAGAAAGGCCGATACAGACGGACTCTAGAATAAGCCTGTTTTTGGTGGTGAAAGGATAGTCAATTCCTTTGCCGCCGTTTAGATAGGTACAAAGAACGACGATGGTGAAAATAATCGTGAACCTGGTCTTCCTCAGATATAAGGAACTAGAGCGCTGCACGTTGTTGACTGCCCGCCGTCCTTCTCCGACGGCCGACGGCATGGAGGCAAAGTTCGAATCAAGAAGAACCCTGTGGGCTGCATTTCTTGCCGCAGAGGAACCATTTGCCATCGCAACGGAACAATCTGCCGTCTTCCTTGCTAAGATGTCATTGACGCCGTCTCCGGTCCTTCCGACTGTCTTTCCCTGTTTTTTCAGGGTTTGGATAATCAGTGCTTTCTGATCAGGGGTCACCCGTCCGAAAACAGTGTACTTGTCGACAATCTGAGAGACTTCGACATCCGACAGCCCTTCTAGGGAGACACATTTTTCCGCATTGGGGACTTTGCATTTCTTGGCAATCTCACTGGCGGTAAGAGGATTATCGCCGGAGATGATTTTGATATCGACTCCGTTGTCCGTGAACCATTTGATGGTTGCAGGCGCCTGCTCCCGGATATGATCCTCGAGAGTAAATACTGCTATCGGAGAGATTTTCCCTTTGACGCCGTCATCCCTAATCGGTCCGTCGACTTTGCAGATCCTGACAACACGGTATCCGGCCTGCTGTTTTTTCTCGATATAGGTCGTCCTTGTCTTATCTCTGCCCTTGTAGAGATATTCGGGGGCACCAAGAATAAAAACACCGATGTCCTTAAACTCAACCGCCGAATATTTCCGGGCAGAGGAGAACGGAAGCCGGTTGATGGCGGTGTAGGTGTTCTTAAGAGGAAATCTCTGGCTTAAGGCGATGGAGGTCTGGTTGTTCTCCTGGAAGGAACTTAAGTAGGACCCGACAAGGTCTTCCCTGTTATAAGTGGAATCAATAATCAGCCTCTCATCGACCTTCCTCGTTCCGTCGGTCAGTGTCCCTGTCTTATCCAGGCAGAGGGTATTTGCCCGGGCGAGCCTTTCCACTGAATAGATGTCCTGCACCATCCTGTTCTTTTTCGAGAGATGGACAACCGAGCTTGCTAAAGCCACAGAGACGAGAAGATACCTTCCGGCAGGAATCCTTCCGACCATACTTCCGGCGGTTGAAGAGATAGTGTTTCCGGCAAGCTTCCATCCGGTATATCCCTGATTGCTGTTGTTCCTGAACTGGGTGACGAAAGTCAGTACCCCAAGAGGAACAATGATTAAGGAGATGACTTTAATAATCGAGTTAAGAGAACGCAGAAGTTCAGACTTCGGTTTGTTCCTCACCTTTGCCTTGTTCTGGATGGAAGAGGCGTAGTTGTACTCTCCGACAAAGACAGCCTGAGCCTTACAGGCACCGGAAACAATAAACGATCCGGCAAAGATTTTGTCGCCTACGCGTTTTTTGACCGGCAGGGATTCACCGGTCAAAAGAGACTCATTCACCTCGATTTTGCCTTCCTTGACAATGGAATCGGTCGGAATCTGATCCCCGTTTTTGATTTCATAAATGTCATCAAGGACCAAATCGTTGACACTGATTCCCCTTTCGTTTCCGTTACGGATAACCTTGACGTTTTCACTGGAAATCAGTTTCAGCTTGGCAATGGTCTTCTTTGCCTTCCTCTCCTGGATGATGCCGATTAAGGTGTTGGCAACCGCAATAACCAAAAAGGTAAGTTCCTGCCAGCGTCCTACAATTAAAAGGGCAATGGCGATGGCAAGAAGAAGCCTATTGAAGAAGGTAAAGACGTTGCCGGAGATAATCTGCCATGTCGTCTTTGAATTATCCTTGACCGTATTGACTAAATGGTTCGGATCTTCCTGTCGCTTGACGACCTGCTCGTTTGTCAACCCTTGGCTGATATCCGGATTAAACCGTTCGACTTCCGGTGGAATCTCTTTGATATCAAGACCCCGCTTTACTTCGCTTGGATCTTTGCTTAGTTCATCGGAAAGAGGGTTCAGCCTGTCGATTTCGTTTGTCTCTTCTGTTTTCTTTGGCTTTTTAACTAACATTCAAATGTATCCTTTGGTTTTCCTGGCACCTGATGGTGTTTACGGCAACGGGCTTCGTAGGACTCCTTGGCACCGACCATGATGATCGGGTCACTATAATGTGCAGGCTGTCCGTTGACAAGACGCTGCGTGCGTGTGGCTGCACATCCGCAGACGGTACAGGCAGCAGTCAGCTTGGTGACGATTTCCGCCTGTGCCAATAGTTTCGGCCTTGGACCGAAAGGCTCGCCACGGAAATCCCTGTCTAATCCGGCGACAATTACCCGCCTTCCCATGTTGGCAAAATGATTGCATAGATCGGCGACCTCGTTTCCGAAGAACTGGACTTCGTCGATGGCGACTACCTGAGTGTCTTTGGTTACGATTTTCGCTATGTCTTTAACGCTCTTGACAGCGTAAGCCTCCCATTTTGCCCCGTTATGGGAAGCAATGGCGGTTTTATCATATCGGTTATCGATAGCAGGTTTGAATGCCCTGATTTTCTGGTTCGCGTAAGAAAGAGTCTTGACTCTCCGAATCAATTCCTCGCTTTTTCCGGCAAACATCGGACCACAGATGACTTCAATCCATCCCTTCTGTAATTCTTGATACATGATGATGACTCCACAATCAAAAGTATAGCATGGAATAACTTTTTTCATGCCCTGAATTTGCGTTTCATTAGAACTGAAAGAAGGAATGAGACACAAAAGCATGATTGTGCTTAACTGAAATGGAATCTTCTTTTCGGAAATCTTAGAAAAGTATCATCCATAGTCTCGGAATCAGGGAACAAAAAAGACTGTCGCCTCCTATTTTTGAAACTAGTTGACTTTTAATCAAGACACAAAGGGAATCATCTTAAAAGTAAATGTCCTCTTCCGTTAAGTGAAGTGGCTATGTCCGAGGAATAAGGAATCTTTCCGGTCATCAAAGTCCGGAGTATATCAGATTTTGCATTAAGGGAATTGGCTCCGTTTCTTTGGTTGGCGAGGGTGACTGCCATTTCTTAGCAGGTTATTTTATCGGATACGTTTTTTTACAGACGAAGACACTTTTTCTCTTTCTTTTCCAGCGGCACTAACGGCCAGGTCACAGAATTTTGTCTCGTCGTCCCTAAGTTCTAATGGCAACTGAAGTAACTCGAGGAAAATTGGTTTAGCTACCCCTTAGGATTTTTCGTAGCTTAAAGCATAGAAGAGAGAATCAAAGACGAAGGAGAACAATACTTCTCCGATAAAGAAAAGAAGGAGAAGGGGATTAAAATAGAAAGAGAATCCGGAAACGTGATTAAAGCTAACCATAAAGAGAACATACAGGATTAAGCAGAGTATCGCCGATAATAAAAGAGAAAAGGTGACGGAAGTGTTCTGAATAAGAATAAATTCAGCTTTGCCCGGGAGTAGCATAAAGTTTGTGTAAGGAGGACAGGACAACGATATAAGGGAACTTCTTGGAAGGCTAGCCTTCCAGGAAACCGACTGTTCCGAAAGGGGCTGCAGGCCTTATCATTAATACGGCCAATAAAAACAAGGAGGACTGCAGCCATGAAGAGTATAACGCAAACCTGCCAGCTAAGCGACAGGGAACTGAAGGCGGTGCTGAGAGGGGAGGAGGACTTCTACGGCCTTCTTGAAGGGGGAAGGGACTTCGGAGGCCTCATGGAGACCGCGGAGGCCTTCTCCGGATTCGCAGCCTTCTGGTCTGTGAAGTACAAGGGGATGGCCGGGATGCTCCGGAAGACGGACGCGGGCATCTTCACGTACTACTCGTTCCCCGGGGCGATACGGAAGTCGGTGTATACATCAAACACGATAGAGAGCCTGAACGCGAAGCTCAAGCGGGAGATGCGCAAGCGGATCCCCGCCAACAGCGAGGTTAGCGCCACGAACGTCAGCGTGGACGTGTTCCTTAGCTATGGGAAGTCGGCCGGTCACCGGGTCTGGAAGAAAGGGATAGGGCCATCGAAGGTGGTCCCTATTTGCACAAACTATTGACAACTCTCGAGCATGAAAAAAGTGGATTGGAAAATCATAACGCATCTGCCTTCTTTTTTTGCCTTAATGGTTTTCCATTAAGACATAGTTAAGCAGAGCGCTTCTGATTCAATCCTTATATGGAGTTAGCGTGAATACCCAGAAAGAGAACAAGTGCAAGGAACCTTTCTAAGGAAATCGGAAAACACGTATAGAAAAAGGCTGCCGAAGGAAACGGCAGCCATTTTGATTTAGAGATTTTCGGAAGAAGTCTTCTTTACGTCCTTGAATAGGTCAGCATCGCTAGGAGAGTCGACCCACTGGATGGTGACGTGACGTTTATGTCCTGTCCCTAACGACTGGGTTTTGATGTGCGGCCATCCGTTTAAGGTCTGGTGGACAATCCGCCGCTCATCGCTCGTCCTTGGGTCAAGGATGGCGGTGATGTGGGTTGTCTCCACTTCTCTTGCATAGTGGCGGGCCATCGAGGCAAACTTGTTGTACTTTGCTTCCTTGTATCCGTCGCAGTTAAGGAGAATGCGGTAGTGTCCGCCGAAACGGCAGAAACAGGCGGAACGGGTCAGCTCGTTAATGGAACGAAGGGTGTCCCCGTTGCGTCCGATTACGCTCTTGTTTTGATTGGTTAGGATGTTCCTGCAGATAACGCCGTCTTCGTACTTAGCTTCCGTTGATCCTTCAAGGCCTAAGGCATGAAGACAACGTTTGATGTAGTCATCGGCAAAGACGATGACATCGTTGATGGAATAGATGCCGATGGTGACTGTCGATCCAAAGAGATCCTTCTTGACGGAGATGACCTGATAGTTCAGAGTCTTCGGATCGCTGACTCCTAAGTCTTCGCACGCCTTCTTTAAGGCTTCTGCTTCTGTTTTTCCTTCGTACTTGTTCATCGTTTACTTCCTCCAAAGTGGCTTTATGCTCTTCTTGCTTCCCTGATGATGGGCGGAACGGCGGATAGCGGCTAAGGTAGAACCGTCTCCCGTATTGGCTTGGTCCTTATGACGGGAATGGGCGGCAACGGCTTCGGTAATCAAGGTCTGAGCGATGGAGATGACGGAACCAAGCAACCAGTATATGCCAAGGCCGACCGGGACAGACCAGCTCATGAAGACCATGATGACCATCCTACCGATTGACCTGTATTTGGCCGTCTTGTTCGGATCCGTGACACTTCCGTCGGCATTCTTCTTCACCTGTCCACCGATTCCTAGTGTCTTACTCTTCCAGTTGTTGAACCACAGACCGGTCCTGGCGGATAGGAAGTTCGCAATGGTCCTAAAGGTAAAGAGGACAATGCCGAACCAGGCTCCGTCCGTTGCCTTGAAGGAAGTGAAACAGGTGGAGAAGGGAACGGTCAGTGACAATCCGAAGATGGAACCGGAGGCTAAGGCGGCAGAACCCTGTAAGGCAGACCAGACGCAGATGAAGATCGGGAACTGAAGAATCCTAATTAACATCGGAAGCCTAGGATGGATCTTGGCTTTCTTCCTTAGCTGCCTTTGGGCGAGGGTAAGGGCCTGCTTCTGTTCCTTATCCGTATTGGCATCAGGATACCTTTGAGCAAGCTGATTCAGCTGAGGCTGAAGTCTCTGCTGTTTTGTCTGCTGCTTTGAAGAGAGCAGGGCAGAGGAAACGGCAAGGATACGGGTAATCAAGGTGATGACGACAATGGCGAGGACCTGGGCCCATCCGGACCTTCCGAGTCCTTCGGAAATGACATGGACGATGTAAGCGAATGGATAGACAAATAATCCTTCAAGGAATCCGTACTCTTTAAAGGCCTCTCCCCAACTCTTTCCTTCAATATAGACTTTGGTGTGGCTTTGGACAAAGGTCTCGCTGACCGGAGAGATGCAGGCGGTATTTGAAGAGATTGCCTTCTCCCTTGTCGATTTCCTGGAAGTGAGGACGCCGGTAGAGGGAGAGTTAAGGACGCCGATTTCCGGCTTCACCAAGGCATCTTTTGTCCATTCGTCCCTGTTCTTCCATAGGGCGGACACTTTGACGGACGTCCCATCCTGTTCAAGTCCGGCATAGATACCGACATGATAGGCGGTTGCCTTTGCCTCTTTCTCGTTTGTCCTTTTTGCTAAGGTTCCGTCGGTCCAATAGTGGTAATTGTCATTAGCGAAATCCTTGGCTTTCTCATCCCTGAAGTTAAGATAAACTAGTTTCAGTGAAGCGATGTTATTTGTCTCGTTGATTGTGGAAAAGAGGGCACTGCGGTGTTCATTCTGGTTCTTGATGACCGTTTGGCGGTTATACTCTCCGCCATCCTCTTTTGCATAATCGTAGTCATCGGTGTAATTTTCATCGATGCTCTGACTATCCGAGTATAGATTGCCGTAATAGGCAAAAAGCTGGTTTGCTTTGTCCTGGTTCGTACAAAAGCTTTTTGTACAGGAAGACAAACCAAAAACAGTGACGATGCCGGCTAAAGCAATCCTGACCCGTCTAATCCATTTATTGGATGATTTACTCATTTTTGCTCCTCTGTGTTTTCCGTCGGCAGATGGCCTAGGCTGTTTTTCAAGGCAGCAAGATTATCCTGGAAGCTGCTTTCGATATAAGGGGGGCGGACGATGACGACGATATCGAAGGACTTAGGAAGGATTCCGACTAGGTTCATCTGTGCACGGAGCTGTCTGCGAATACGGGCACGGAGTACCGCATTACCGACTTTGGCGGAAACGGATAGTCCTATGCGGGCGTGTCCAAGTGTGTTGGCAGCATAGAAGATTGTCATCGACTTGCTTTTTCCAGCGCGTTGCCGTTGATCGAGGACCCTTTTGAAGTCCTTGCTATTCCGTAAACGACAGGCTTTTTTCATCTCTCGCTGAAAAACGGCTAAGGATTTAGGCCTGAGTTAAACGGACGCGGCCCTTTGCACGACGGCGGGCTAAGACCTTGCGTCCACCCTTTGTTGCCCTGCGAGCACGGAAGCCACAGGTGTGGGCACGTTTGATTTTGCTAGGCTGATAAGTACGTTTCATAATGGATTTTTCTTCCTCCCATAAATAGATGTGTGCAGAGACACATGCAACATATTATAAGCATCTAGGTTACTAAAAACAATAATCATTGCAGGATTTATATTATATAAATATATTCCATATTTGCGAAGAAAGGGGGATGAGGCGATTATGTAAGAATAAAATCTATGCTTTCCTCTCTTCCTTTTTGGCCGGGAGTATTTTTGCCCGGTTTCCTTTGACGATGAAGGGAAGTCCTTGGACAAAGAGATAGGTCTTGTTCCTCTCCTTCTCGATTTTTTCTCTGTCTTCCTTTGAGAAAGAGGAGAGCACATGTTCAATGGCTTTGGCATAGTCGTTCTTCATTTCCCTGTTTTCCTTCTTCCAATTGATGCCATGAAGAAGAGGAAGAATGCTTCTATCATAGGAAATCTCTCCTTCCCTTAAAAGCACCGAAAGAATTGGATAGCCGGCATAATGCTGCCATAGGGTGGCATTGTCATTACTGGAAAAAAGAGAACCATTTCTTTTTACAGTGTATTTCTTGCTATAGTCCGAAGAAGTGACAAGAAAGCAGGAAGCATCGATTTTCTCTACTCTTTTGTCGGCCAAGGCACTATATGCCTCGTATACTTTTGAGATACGTGTATTCATCTACAAACCAAGCCTCGTTTTTTCTATAATAATTAGTGTAGTTTTCAGGAGGATAACAATCAATGGAAGAGAATAAGCAAAAATCGGTCATCGATCCAGTTTCGACTGCTGTCTATAAATGGATTAAAATCTGCCAGTCTAGGGTTCTTGTCGTGCTAGGTATCATCTTTTTTGTCCTGGGGAGGGCAAGCAAGAATGGAGTCAAGCAGGAGGCTTTGTCTTATTCCCTTGGCGCCCTCTTTGCTGTCTATGGCGTAAGGAATCTCCTTTCCGGTTATCTTCTGAACCGGAATGTCACCAATGGCGATGTCCTCTTTGGCTTGAGGAGCATTTCGTTCTCCCTTGTCCTCTTTTTCAAGACAAGTCTCATTACAGAGAGGTTCCCGATCTTTCTTAGGACTTTCTTCTATTCCCTCTCGGCGAGGAGGATTGTCACAGGTGTCGATAAGATAGTCGGAAAAAACACCGCAAAGCGGATTACCCACGCAGTCTGGAATTTCATCGGCGCTGCTCTTCTTATCACACTGACGACTACCTATCTTGTCTTCTATAAGAGGGATAATCCGTCTCTTTTCCGTTATGTCCTTAGGATTCTTGGTGTGCTTGTCTGTCTTTTCGGCTTTGCTTCCGGTGTTCTTCTTCTTATCCGTGTACGGAATACGAAGAAGAGGAGGAAGGAAGAGTCTTTCGCTGCCCAGTCTACCCCGAAAGAGAATAGGTCGCATGAAGTCGTTAACAAGGATGTGAAGGTCATCTCGCTAAGCGATTTGAAAAAAGGCGGAAAGAAAATAAATAACAAGGCCGGCTATAAGGCAGAGGAAGAAGAGAAAAAACAGATTGAGGATTCGGAAGGCGACGGAAAAGATGAAAATGGAGATTCTTCTGAAGCAAAAAACAAAGAGGAAGAGAATAATCAGACTTCGGCAACCTTCGAACCGAAAGAGGAACAGAAGAAAAAAGGAAAAAGAAAGAACCGGTTCTAGCGATGCCGTTTTCTTCTATCTTGAAAGCCGTAAGGAAGGAGTACTCTCTTTCCTGCTGTGCCATTGCCGATCATAGGGAAATCGAAGATGAAGAGGTGGATAAGTGGCTCAATGGTACTACTTTTCCTAGTGAAAAAGAAGCCAAGGACTTTTCCGCTCTTTTTGCCCTTCCCTACTCCGTCGTTTGGAACTCAATTCAGGAAGGAATGAAACAAAATGAAACGGATACTGACCATTCAGGACTATAGTGCAAGGGGGCGCTGCTCTCTTACTGTCGCCTTACCGATCCTCTCTGCCTGCGGAGTCGAATGTGTGGGCCTACCTACCGCCGTACTTTCTAACCATACTGCCTTCTCTTCCTATACTTACCATGACTTGACCGAAGAAAGGCTGAAAAGTGTCGACAACTGGATGGCTTACAACCATCATTTCGATAGGATCTATACCGGATATTTAGGAAACGGACAGATTCCTGTTGTTAAGGAAATCATCCGCAGACTGAAGACGGAGGAAACCACTGTCGTTGTTGATCCCGCCTTTGGAGAAGGGGGAAAGCTATATCCCGGCTTTGACATTGGCCATGTCAAGGCAAGGAAGGAGTTAGCTTCCCAGGCGGATCTTATCCTTCCTAACCTGACAGAAGCCTGCTATAGGGTAGGGATCGAATACAGAAATGGCTATTCTCTTGCCGAGCTTGAATCCATTGCCGGAAAGCTGACAGCCATAAACGGAAAGAATGCCATCCTTACCGGAATCCGGACAGGAGATAAGGTCGGGGCCCTGATTGTGGAAGAAGGACATTTGTCCCGCTATCTGACTAAAAGCCTCCCCTCATCCTTCCATGGTGGAGGAGACACGTTCGCCTCTGCCCTATGCGGCTGTCTTCTTCAGCAGACTGACTTAGAAAACGCAGTGAAGATCAGTCATAATTTCACTCACCGGGCAAGGCGGGATTCCCTCGACGATGGAATCGACGGTAAGCTTTACGGACTCGAATTCGAAAAAGAACTTCCTTATCTTTGGAATCAGATTGCTAAGTATAAAAACGGCTGAATTTATTTATCACTTTACACGAAGAAAATGGGGCAGGAAAAGCTACGGACAGGCTGAGAAGAGTAGATGAAATAGAACTAAAGAAGGGAAATTTCGGACTGCTTTTGTTTTTCCGCTTCCTTTCTATCCCATATGAAGAGGACCGAGGATAGCCGGAACAAGGCTTTCTTCAGACTAGGATTGAAGGATGCTTTATTAACAAAGACTTGGGCTGAGAAGGCTTTTTAAGAAATTTTCTCAGTAAAAAAACAGCCTCCTTAAGGATAGGCGGCTGTTTTATTTTGCAAGTTTTCCGATTTCTGGATTGCAGGCTTTCGGACAGGAGAGCGTCCTTTCCGAAACCAAGGTTCCGAAGCTGACGGCTTCTTTTAGGCTCTTCCCTTGATTGAGGACATGAAGGATGCCGGAGAAGAGGGCATCACCTGCTCCGTTCTCGCTTGCAATGTCCTTCCTTGGAATGATCTTCCTTTGATCGATTCCTGATTTGTTTCCGTAGGTGATGGGACGCGGTCCGTTAGAGATGACGACGTTCTTTACTCCTCTCTTTAAGAGGTCTTCCGCTAAGGAGAGAGGATCTTTCTCTTCATTCAGTGCGTATTTGGATTCTAGGACATTGGACTTGAAGAGATAAATCTGGGAAAGATAAGGGATGAAACGGGAGACCTTGTTGGCCGATACGGTCTCGACAAGGAATTTCTTATCCGGATAGGTATGGAATAGATAGTCAATGACGCTTTGACTCCTATTGGCTTCGATGACAATGGAGTCATGTTTTCTGATTAAGCTATCGAAAGGGGCAATATCTTTGCCAGTCAGATGGTCAAGGAAGGAAGTCTCGCAGACGGCGACACTCCTATTTCCGTTGCTGTCCAGGATGACGTTGTACCTTCCGGAAGGATAAGGAAGATCAGGAATATAGGTTTTTATTCCCCTGTCCTTAAGGTCTTTCTTCCTTTCCTGTCCCCTTACGTCTTTGCCTATCGCCGTGATAAAGGAGACGCTGTCTTTTAAATGGGCCAGGTTTTCACAGACATTCCGTCCTACTCCACCAAAGGAAATCGTCCTCTTTCCGATATTGGAATCGCCCCTGATTAGGGGACTATCCGAGCGGGAGGAAAAATCAATGTTGCTGGCACCGATGACGAGAATGTCTGTCATTTCCGTTTTTTATTGATTAGAGATTGTACGAAGAATCGTCCTGATCAGCCTTCTCGATATCCGAGAAGCTCGCAGGAACGAAGGTGGCACGGCCAAAGAGGGTAATCTGAATACGGACTTCTCCTTTTGCAGAGTCGATTTCCGTGATTTCGCCTTCGGAATCCTGGAAGGTTCCGTTGATAATCTTAACCCAGTCTCCGACCTTATATTCCGAGTACCTGTCGGGATCCTCAATATGCCTGCGTTTTAAGACAGGCTCGATTTCCTCCCGCGGAATCGGGAACGGCTTAGCACCTTTTCCGGAAGAACCGGTAATACCGGAGACACCGGGAGTGTTACGGACGACAAACCAGGTTTCGTCTGTCCTGATCCTTTCCACGAAGATGTATCCTGGATAGTAGTTCTTCGTTTTGAACTTTGGCTCCCTCTTTCCGGTAAGCTTGTTCTTTGTCCTCTTCTGTTTTCCGTTCTCGTCTAGGACAGGTTCCTGATAGTCCGCACAGATGACACGGAAAATCTTGTCTTCCCTGTTGAAAGACTTTGCACGCTTTTCCAGAGAATCTTTAACCTGGTGTTCACGCTGGGAGAAGGTATTGATGACATACCATGCCTTCTGAGGAAGCTCTTCGTTCGCTTCCTGCTCTTCTTCCCCACTCTCTTCTTCGTCTTCGTCCGGATTATAAACGTGCTGGTGAACGATTGTATCCGGCTTAACGGGAGACTCCTCCTTTGTTTCGCTAGAAAGAGAGGCTGCCTCTGTTATCTTTTTTTCTTCTTCCATTAGAATAATCCTCCATTCTTCAGTGATGTTAACCTTGCGACAGCTTCGGATGTCCCAGAACTTGTCGAAGTCGATGCCTTTGGATAAATATCGCCAAATGCCTTCCTGATCTGCCTTGCAGCATAGTCAAAGAGGGCAATCAGAGATGCTGTGATGATAGCAATGACAAGGACGACCCTAACCGACTTCCAAAGCTGCTTTGAGTTTGGCCAACGGACACGCTTGGCTTCTTCACTGACGCCACGGAAATACGTTTTCCTTTTTTTCATTCCTATTTTCCTTCCTTGTGGATTGTATACTTTCCGCATCGCGGACAGAACTTTCTTGCTTCCCTGCGTTTCCCGTCACCCTTTTTCTTCGTGGTTTCGTAGTTTCTGGCCTGGCACTCGGAACAGACAAGCACGATATGTTCCCGCATACGTTTCCTCCTTCGTCCAAATAAAAAGCCCCTTTGCAGGGCTGACAACATTATAGTGGAGTAAAGACAAAAAGAAAAGGGGATAATCGGTTTTTGATGCAAACGGCAGATAAGGAAAATCATTCCTCTTATTAGAAAATATAAAACTCAATAGATGGTGTTTCTAAGAACCTATTCCTATTGTCCCTTGAGATGGAAATAGGTCACGTAAGAAGAGAAAAGCTGTAGTAAAATTTGAGGGCAAACCGAAATGGCCGAAGTAAAAAGCTTGATTTGTGACTTTAGTATTCTTTTTTTGACGATGAAGTGAATAAAAGAAAGCAGTTCGCTATCGTGGAATGCGAGAAACTGCACAAAATTCCGCAGACAGATGAAGAAGCAATTGCACAGCAATTAATCCATAGGTTTGGCAAAGCGGATACGAATCCGTGGGTTGGCCCGAACTTCTGGTGTGACAACGGAAAGAATATTTTTGTCGGAAAGGATTTTATTGCCAATTACAATGTTACGATTCTGGATATCGGTAAGGTGACAATTGGAAATAATGTCTGGATTGGTCCGAACACCCTAATCACGACTGTAGGACATCCGATATCGCCTGAAGGAAGAAAGAAACACCTAGCGTTTCAAAAACCGATTACTATCGGAAACAATGTTTGGATTGGCGGAAACGTCACTATTCTTCCTGGAATAACAATTGGAGATAACTCTGTAGTTGGAGCAGGGGCGGTTGTCACGAAAGACGTTCCTGCAGATTGCGTCGTTGCTGGTGTTCCGGCAAAGATTGTCCGAAAGATAGAGGAAAAGTGAAAAAAGCAGATCCTGTTTGAAAACGAAAAGCTTATTAAGTTGTAATCAATTAAAGGAAAAACTGGCGTAGACGTCTCTTTCTGTTGGAGAGTGATGAGCAGTGGTATTGTTCGTCCTCCTTTGCGATGTAAGGCGAATTGTTGAAGCTCCGGAACTGACCATGAACGAAAGGTGCTGCATTGACACGTGCTCGGTCTTGGAACTCTACCGATATAGTACAGAAATTATTCTGCTCTCAGGAACCGGGAATGCTATTTATTATTCTCGCACAAACTTTTTCATTGTCACTTATAAATAACAGAAAGCAATGTAAAACGGTCACCATAATGACCGAAAAACCATAAAAACAGTAAATGTAATGGACAAAACACGAAGTTTTATATAAAATATGATAAACAGAGGGACCGCAGGATGAACCATGAAGTTTTAAAACAGATAATCTATGACCAACATACCGCTATCAAGGAATCGAAAATAATAAATCGCAACTATTCTTTTGAAGAAAATGGGAATTATGTTTTGATTGGGCTAAGACGTGCAGGCAAGACTACTTTGCTTTATAAAAGAGTTAAAGACTTGATTAAAAAAGGTGTTGATTGGAAACAGATTATTTATCTCAATTTCGATGACGAACGTTTTCTTGGGTTTACTGCAAATGATTTCGAAGACATCATTTTGACTGCTGAGGAAATCACGGAAAAAAAGAAGTACTACTATTTTGATGAAATTCAGAACATCACTGGCTGGGAAAAATTCGCTATTCGCCTTGCAAATGCGGGAAGGAAAGTGGATATTACCGGAAGCAATGCGAAAAGGCTGTCCCGTGAAGTGAATGCAAGACTTGGAGGTAGATATCTTACTAAAATAATTTATCCCTTTTCCTTTGAAGAGTACCTTAGAGCAAACAAAATAAACATTGATCCTTTTCAATCGACGAAAACGCAGGGTAGAGTGGCAAATGCATTGGAAAGCTATTATCGATTCGGTGGGTTTCCTGAGTCACTCCGTTTTTTTGATAAGCGGGAGTATATTTCTAGTGTTTATGAAAAAGTCCTTCTTGGGGATATTATTGTCAGAAATGGTGTCCGAAATGAGAATGGCATGAGAAGGTTAAGGAAAAAAATATCTGAAACTGTCTGTAACAGCGTTTCTTACACCAGTTTAAGCAACACATTAAAGGCCATTGGTTTTGAACTTTCCAGAAATTCGATAATTGACTATTGCTCGTATGCCGTTCAATCGTTCTTATTATTTGATCTAAGAAACTACTATTCTTCCTTTGTCGAAAAAGAAAGCAGTCCAAAGTTCTATTTTTCAGATAACGGGCTCCTTTCCTTATTTTTGTCAAAGGATGACACCGCCCTATTTGAAAACATAGTGGCAATTTCTCTGCATGAGAAATTCGGCGATGGTCTTTATTATCTAAAAAGCAGTAAAACAAAGCTGGATATCGATTTTCTGATACCGGAAGAAAACATTGCCCTTCAGGCATGCTATTCTATCGCAAAGCCTGAAGCGTTAGACAGAGAAGTGAAACAGCTTGTGCGGTTGAATGAAAAAGAAAAAGGAAAATATAAGCTTTACATTGTTACGAAAGAAGATAAGAAGGAAATTGCCATTGGAAATAATATTATTAAAGTTGTTTCTTTAATTGATTTTCTATTGGGGCGGAAATAAAGTGGGATTAGAGTATGCTCCTCCTTGTCGGACTTTTATATAATCCTAGTTAAGTGTTGTTTCCCCTCTTTGGTGGTTTAAGGCCTGTCGCAAAAAAAGAAGCTAGAATCCAAAGGGCGGCTATCTAGCGATACTCCTGCTTCCCAGAATTCTGGAACCATCAGGAGTATCCGAAAAAGTTAAAGGTTTGGCTCAATATTGACGCTGCTTTCTTTGCTGCGTGGTTGGATGAAAGACTTATCTCTAGCTCTAAATCTAATGCTTTTGCACTACACAATAATGCCAGACTAAGAATAATGTATCCTACTTTTTTACCCATAATGTACTCCGTTCTATATATTGTCTGCTCTTCCGGGAGTAGCATAAAGTTTGTGTAAGGAGGGCAGGACAACGATATATGTGAGCTTCCTGATGCCAGGCTTTAAATAGGACTGTAGAACAATAATCAGATAGACGCCTTGACGGCATGTTGCATGAGTTTCGTATCTAAGCTTTCCAGTCAATTGGAAGATATCGCAAAGCTAGCGGGAAAACCTAAGCGGAAAGGAGCCCTTGTATTTGTCTATCTACCTTTTCTCATTTTTATTCCTAATTCATCGAAACAAAAGAAAACCTATGCTTTTTTATCGGCCCGTGTGTCTAAGCCATTGCCTGCCTTGATTAATCTTCTGATCCTCACTATTGTCGGTATCCTGACAATGAGGCAGGAGAAAATCCAGGTGATTGGATCGGCAAAGCAGACGGCAATGTAGCTTGCTCTGCTTGCACTAGAATAAATCGGTCCTCCATTGACTAAAGTAGGCAGGAAAAGACAGACCACAGTCCGGGTAATGAGTTCCGAGATTCCGCCAAGGAGAGGGAAGAGAGGTTTCTCAAGGGCCTGGATGCAGTTCCGCCCAAAGAAGATAAAGCCCAAAAAGAGATAAAAGGGAAGGACCGTATAAAGATAGTCATTTCCGAACTTGATGGCGCTTTCCGTCACTTTGTCTGCAGAAAGGAAGAGATAGAGATATCCACCATGAATTGACCTGAGATACCCGATAAGGATCAAAAAGAGCGAGGTCACAAGTTCCCTTAGGGATCCCACTTTGAATCCTTCCTTTATTCGGTCAGCTTTCTTTGCTCCCCTGTTCTGGGAGATGAAGGAAAGCCTTCCTGTCCCTATGGCGCTTTGGAACATCATCCTGATTCCGGAGAGCTTATTGGCTACTCCGTATCCGTTCTGCGCCGGATTTCCAGAAACTATTCCTCCCTGATAGATCCTGTCAAAAGGAATGACTGAAGCCGACCTGATGATGACACCGATAGAAAGGATGGAGTATTGGATGCCAAGCGGGATGCCCCTTTTCAGGTTATATCCGATATCTTTGATTCCAAAGCGGAAATCCTCTTTCTTCAGCCGGAATTGTTTGTATCGGATGATTAAGTAAATTAAGGCAATAACTGCCGTTATTCCTTGGCAGACAACGGTGGCAATAGCGGAACCTGAGACCCCGAGAGGGATGACGACAATCAAAAGAAGGTCGCCGAGGATATTCCTCCTTGTTCCTCCGACTAAGAAAAAGAACGGGAACAAAGAGTCACCGATTGCCCGCAGTGAGGAGACAATCAGGTTGTAGAGCATCTGAGGGAAGAAGCCAAAGACCAGGTTGATAAAGATATAATTAAAGCCTTCCTTGTAGATTTCCTGCCTTCCGGGATCTGTCGAGTTTTTATCGATTTTGATCCAGGAGAGAACCGGGTCAATTAGGAAATAGCAGGCAAGGGTAATCAGGATAGTCAGAACGACAGAGAGGATAAGCTGTACCGCAAAAGCCTTCCGTGCCTTCTCCCTATTTCCTTCTCCTGTCGCCTTAGAGATTATGACTGAGAAGCCGGCCGTGCATCCAATGGCAAAGTTTGTAATCCTGTTGACGATAGGGATGACATCATTTACGGCTGCCACCTGGTTGGCATTTAAATATTTTCCGACAATCACAGCATCGGTCAAAGAATAAATCTGCTGGAAAATCATGGAAAGAATAATCGGAACCATGAACTGCCTTAAGACAGGAAAAATCTTTCCCTTTGTGAGATCCCTCTGGTCAAAGAGGGAAGTGAACTTCCGCCAAAGGCTTTTCTTCTGTTGAACCTGTTGCACCATAAAGATGTTTTTCTCCTAGACAAGCCTACTTATTATAAAGGGAGAAGAGAGAAAAACTGTTTCCTTTTGACTTGATAACGCTTTCCAAAGAGAAAGAAAAAGGCCGGTGCTCTGCACCGGCCCTTTTGTTTACTTAATGACGTCCCTCTGCCTATAAGGACGTAAGACTTCCGGAACGGTGATGCTTCCGTCTTCGTTCTGGTAGTTCTCGATGATGGCAGCGACCGTACGTCCGACGGCAAGTCCGGATCCGTTGAGCCTATGGACATATTCGGTCTTGCTGTCCTTGGTCCGTTTGAAGCGGATGTTCCTCCGGTGGGCCTGATAGTCCGTGTCGTTGGAGCAGGAAGAGATTTCCTTATAGACCGGCTTGACGCTCTGCCAGAGTCCGTCTTTCTCCTCATAGTCGTTATAGGAAGGCCTGAAGACTTCAAGATCGAAGCATTTTGCGGCGGAGAAGCCAAGGTCTCCGGTGGAGAGGCAGACACGGCGGTAAGGAAGCTTAAGAAGTTCAAGGATCTTTTCGGCTTCTTCGGTCAGGGACTCTAACTCGTCCCAGGATTTCTCAGGAAGACAGAACTTGACTAATTCGACCTTCTGGAACTGATGCTGACGGATGATTCCTCTGGTGTCCCGTCCTGCTGCACCGGCTTCTGCACGGAAGCAGGAAGAGTAGGCGCAGAACCATTTAGGAAGATCATCGGCAGAGAGAATCTCTCCGCGGTAATAGTTGGTGACCGGAACTTCTGCGGTCGGAATCAGCCAGTATTCTTCTCCAGTGTTATTGGTCCTATAGGCCTGGTCGGCAAACTTAGGAAGCTGGCCGGAACCGGTCAAAGAGTCGGTGTTGACAAGGTAAGGAGGCAAGACCTCGGTATAGCCTGCCTTGACATGGGTATCAAGCCTAAAGGAGGCAACGGCACGCTCAAGATGGGCGAAGGCACCAAGATAGAAAGTGAAACGGGATCCGGTGACTTTCGCGGCACGGTCGAAGTCGAAATAGCCATGCTCTAAGCCAAGTTCCCAGTGGGACTTCGGCTTAAACTTGAAGACGGTCGGCTTGCCGTAGTACTTTTCCGGACGGTTAAAGGTATCATCGATGCCGATAGGAAGGGAAGCATCCGGAATGTTCGGAGTCTTCAGCATCCTCTCGTGGATATCTTCGTCAATCTTGGCGATTTCCTTGTCTAAACGGGCAATCTCTTCCTTATCGAAGGAAACCTTCTCCCTTGCCGCCTTAGCTTCATCATCTTTGTGCTGGGCCTTCAGCTTTCCGATTTCCTTACTCTGGACATTGCGTTCGGCTTTTAACTTATCCGACTGCCTGATGTCGTCACGGCGCTTTTTGTCGAGATTCGGAAGCTCACGGAGATAGGAATAGTCTCCGTTACGGGTATTCAGTCTTTTGATGACCTCTTCGAGATGGTCAATGACATATTTAACATCTAACATGTTCTGCCTGTCCTTTCTTAAAACTATCGTATCAATTATACACGCTTAGGATGAAGCCTACTCATTTTCTCCGTCATCGCCAGAGCCGTTTGTCGAATCATCATCACTTGACTGTGCACGTTTGAGCAGTTCCTTTAAGGCTGCATCTTCGTTTGTCTTTTCGGCTTTTTCCACCTTTTCTTCCTCTGCTTTGTCCCTTGCCTGCTCCTCGGGGCTTTCTTCGTAATCCGATTCGCTAGGCAGGACGGAGACAGAAGAAATGTGTTCCTTGTTCCGCAAAGTGATCCTCTTGACGCCGATGGTGTTACGGGATGATTCATTTACCTGGCTTAAGGAGGTGCGCCTAGTCGTTCCATGGTCGGTAATGATTAGAATATCCTCATCTCCTTTGACGTTCTTAATGACGCAAAGCCCGCCGTTCTTCTCCGTTTCCTTAATGGTCTTTACACCCTTGCTGCCACGGGAAGTGATCCGGTATTCACTGCCTTCCGTAATCTTTCCGTATCCGTTCTCGGAGAGGGAGAAAATCTTGTTTCCGTCAAGGGAAGTGACAAGGCCGACGACCTTGCAGTCAGGGGCTAAGTCGATACCCTTGACGCCGGTAGCCGTCCGTCCCCTTGCCCGGACATCGTCTTCATGGAAGGAGCAGACCTTTCCTTCGCTTGAGCCTAAGGAGATGATGGCGTTTCCGTCAGTCTGGCGGACATCCCTAAGTTCGTCCCCTTCCCGGAGAGTAATGGCAATCTTACCATTGACGTTGATGTTCTCAAAATCACTGGCCGGAGAACGCTTGACTACGCCGTCTTTGGTGGCGAAGAAGAGGAAGGTGTTCTCGTAATGATCTAAGGAGATGATGGCATTGACCTTCTCATCTTTCCTTAACCGGAGAAGATTGACAATCGGGATACCTTTGCTTGTCCGGCTTCCTTCCTGGATTTCATATCCACGGCAGTGATAGACACGGCCAAGATTGGTAAAGAAAAGAACATCCGTCTTTGTCCGGGAGTGGCGGAGAATCTGGATATCGTCGTTTTCCTTGGTCTTCCTTCCGGTTACACCGACTCCGCCTCTGTTCTGGGTGCGGAACTCATCGGGAGAAACCCGTTTGATGTATCCGCCCTTTGTTAAGAAAATCAGAATCTCCTTGTTCGGAATCAGGGATTCGTCGTCATCGTCGATGTCAAAGTCACTGATTTCGCTTCTTCTTGCATCCCCATAGTTCTTCTTGATGACTTCAAGCTCTTCAATTAGCGTCTGCTCAAGAGCGCCTTTGTCGGAGAGAATTGTGGTGTAACGTTCGCAGTCGCTGATTAAGCCGTTCTTCTCGTCCTGATACTTCTGCTGATCAAGACCGGTAAGACGGCGTAAGGGCCTATCAAGGATGGCCTTAGCCTGGACCTCATCAAAATGGAAACGTTCGATAAGGCGGCTAGAAGCCTCTTCGTAAGTCTGGGAGGAACGGATGATGTGGATAGTCTCATCGATGGCATCGGCAACGGTAAGAATGGCATCGAGGATGTGGATCCGGTCCTGGGCCTTCTTTAAGTCGAAGCGGGTACGGCGGGTGATAATCTCTTCCTGGTGGTTGATGTAAATCTTTAAGGCCTGCCTCCTATTAAGGACGCGGGGGACGCCGTGGTCAAGGGCGAGCCTATTGACGGCAAAGGAAGACTGAAGCGGAGTGTAGTGGAAGAGATGATTGAGGACAAGGTCGACAATGGCATCCTTCTTTAAATCAACGACGAAATAGGTACCCCTCTTCTGGGAAGAATAGTCGGCAACGGCCGAAATGCCGTCGATTTTCTTGTCATCGGCTAACGTGGCAATTGTCTTTGCCAGTTCCCGCTTATTGACCCTATAAGGAAGTTCGGTGAAGATGATGCGGGTGCGTCCGTTCTTTTCTTCGGTGTGGTACTTGGCACGGACCTTGACCGATCCTCTTCCGGTAAGGAAGTAGTTCTTGATTCCGTTCCGTCCAAGGATGATGCCTCCGCCAGGAAAGTCCGGTCCTTTGATGATCTGCCTTAAGGATTCGACATCGATGTCCGGATTATGGATGATGGCCTCGATTCCATTGATCGTTTCTGTCAAGTTATGTGGAGGAATAGAAGTTGCCATACCAACAGCAATACCGGATGATTCATTACAAAGTAGGTTAGGGAAACGGGAAGGAAGAACGACAGGTTCCTTTCCGTCTGCATCGTAGGTATCGATAAAATCGACGGTTTCCTTTTCAATATCCCGCGTCCTCTCTAGGGCAATCTTGCTTAGCCGTGCCTCAGTGTAACGGGAAGCTGCCGGCTCGTCTCCGTCCGGAGAACCGAAGTTTCCGTGTCCTTGGACAAGAGTATAACGCCTGGCAAAATCCTGCGCCCTGCGGCACATGGCAAGATAGATGGAGGAATCGCCGTGTGGATGATATTTACCCATGACGTCGCCGACGACACGGGCGGATTTCTTAAATGGCTTGTCCGGGGTGATACCCCTCTCCCACCTTGCGTAGATGATACGGCGCTGTACCGGCTTCCTTCCGTCTCTCGCATCGGGGATGGCACGGCTAGTCAGTGTCGATACGGCATAGTCAAGGAAGGAACTCTTGATTTCCGGACCGAATTCGTCGTTCGTGATCCCAGGGACGATACCTTCGGTAAGTCCGGGGATTCCTCCATCCTTTTTTCCGTCTTTTTCCGGAAGGGTATTCTCCGGCTTATTGTTTTCTTCTGCCATAGTCAGTTTCCTCCTTTAGATATCGAGGTTCTTCACGTATTTGGCGTTGTTGGAGATGAAGTCCTTACGGGGTTCGACGTTTTCGCCCATCAGATCGATTAAGGCATCGTTGGCTTCCTGGGCATCTTCGATGGTGACTCTTAGCCTTCGGCGATGATTCTTATCCCTCGTCGTCTCATCGAGCTGACTCGGATCCATTTCACCGAGACCTTTGTAACGCTGAAGCTGATAACGTGCATTCGAAGGAAGCTTCGATTTAATCTGGTCTAGCTCCTCATCGTTGAAGGCGTAGTAGAAGTGGCCTTGGTAATTGAGCCGGTAAAGCGGAGGCTGGGCGATATAAAGATGGCCCTGCTCGACAAGAGGACGCCTGAATCGATAGAAGAAGGTCATAAGGAGGATACGGATATGGGAACCGTCGACATCGGCATCGGTCCTGATGATGACTTTGTCGTACTTGATTTTGGTTACATCAAAGGCTTCGCCCTGTCCGGCACCGATGGCCGTGACCCTGTTATAGATTTCGGCGTTCTTTTCGATTCGGGTGGCCTGGGCCTTCTCGACATTGAGAATCTTTCCGCGGAGAGGAAGGATGGCCTGCGTGTTGGCATCTCTTCCCTGGACGGCAGAGCCGCCTGCGGAGTTACCCTCGACGATGAATAGTTCCCGTTCCCTTGGATCTTTGGAAATGCAATCGACGAGTTTGTCAGGAAGTCCGCTTCCTGCGGAAAGACGGCCTTGGGCTAATTCTCTTGCCCGTTCTGCGGCTCTCCGGCCCTTGAAGGCGGAGATTACCCGGTCGTACCAGGCCTTTCCTTCGCTTGGATGCTCTAAGAGCCATTCCTTGAGATAATCACCGACAACGGAAGAGACGACACGGCGGACTTCATCGTTTCCGAGCTTATCCTTGACCTGTCCTTCGTACTGGGGGTCAGGATGCTTGACGGAAAGGACGACGGTAAGACCTTCCAGGCAGTCTTCGCTGCGGAAGTTGTCGTCTGCCTCCTTTAGCCAGCCTTTTGAACGGAAATAGCCGTTGAGTTCGCGGCCGATGGCAAGGCGGAAGCCCTCTTCGTGGGTTCCTCCCCCATTGGTGCGGATGTTATTGCAGAAGGAGTTCCTGTTCAGGATCCCTGCCTTCGTCGGCTGGAAGGCGGCCTCGACGATGATGGTGATCGGTTTGTCGATTAGTCCGCCTGGATTGACCGTGCTAGCGCCGTTGACATAAGGGATCTCTTCAAAGACTCTTTCCTTTGTTTCGTTGATGAAGGCGACATATTCCTTGATTCCCCCGTCGAATTTATAGGAGACATGCTGGATGTTGTCTTTGTCGCGGACATCGTCAAGGGAAATCTCTAGCCCCTTGGTGAGATACGCAGTCTGACGGAGATAGGAGGCGATGGCGGAGAAGTCAAACGTCGTCGTCTCCTTGAAAATCAAAGGATCCGGACAGAATTCGACTGTGGTTCCCGTCTTATCGAGCGGACAGTCGCCGATAATCTGAAGACCGGGAGCGACGGTCTTTCCGCCGTTCTGGAAATGGATTTGATGGATTTTCCCTTCCCGATAGACGGTAACGACGACATCAGTCGAGAGGGCGTTTACCGCCTTGACACCAATACCATGGAGACCGCCGGAAATCTTGTATCCCGTCTTGTCGTTGAACTTTCCGCCTGCATGGAGAATGGTGTAGACGGTTTCGACCGTGCTTAAACCAGTCTGCTTATTGGTGTCGCAGGGGATGCCACGGCCGTCATCCTCGACCCGGATTCGGTTGATCGGATTCTTATCCGTTCCGGGAAGGATGGTGACGTGGATATGCTTGCAGAAGCCTGCCATCGCCTCATCTACGCCGTTATCGACGGCTTCCCGGACTAGATGATGAAGGCCACGGCTTGCCGTGCTTCCGATGTACCTTCCAGGGCGCTGACGGACGGCTTCGAGTCCCTGAAGGATTTCGATGTCGGCTCCGGTGTAGTTGCTTTTTGCCTTCCTCTTTTCAGCCTCTTCCTCTTCGGAGAAGGTGACATTGTCGACATGTTTCTCCTCGAAGTTCTCTTCGGCAGGCTTTTCGGCTTCCACTTTCGGTTGCTCCGGCTTTTGGGCAGAGCCTTCGTCATGGGCGACCTTTTCTACTTTCGCTCTCTGGCGTGCATATTCTTCCTCTCTGGCTTTCCGGACTTCTTCTTCCTTGCTCAGAGTCAGTTTTTCTTCATCGGCCATCTGTGGTTTCCTCCTTTGCGAGTGTGCTGTCTTTTACCGAATAAATCTGATAGTCTTGGAATCCTTTCGTGATTCTAGTTCCGGTGACGAAGACCTGTTGGTCTTCCTTCCCGATGAGGGAGAGGAGATTCTCCGTCCGGATCTCATCTAAATCGGATGTGATGTCATCGAGCAGAAGAATAGGGACTATGCCTAGTTTTTCCTGGTAGAGGGAGGCAATGGATAGCTTTAGACTAAGACTGGCTAGGCGGTTCTCCCCTTGGCTTCCGTACTTGCTGACGTCATTTCCGTCAAGAAGCGCGCATAAGTCGTCTCTGTGCGGCCCAACCCTCGTCTGGTGTCTTATATTCTCGTATGATTTAGAACGCTCATAGAGGGCCTTCCTGTGCTCCCTGAAGCCTTTCTGGTCATCGTCGAGCGGACAGTTTGTCTTATAGACCAGAGTGAGGCACTTCTTTTCTTCTTTTCCGAAGAGGGCAGAGTAATAATCCGTCGCTTTTCCACTCAGGGCTTTAACAAGTCTTTTCCGCTCTGTGGATATCCGGTAGGAGAGATTGACTAATTCGTCCCGGAGGACGTTGATGACGTCACTATCGTAGTTCTGCTGCAAAGCGGCGTTTCTCTCCTTGAGTAGCTTTTTGTATCTTCCTAAAGCATAGAGGTACTCTTTGCTAAGCTGGCTTAGTACTTCGTCTAGCAGCTTTCTTCTTCGTTCCGGTTCGTCTTTGAAGAAGAAGACCAAGGACGGATCGTAGACGACGGTAATCAGCTTTCCGAGAATCTTGGAAAGGGAAGTGACCTTCTCTCCGTCTAAGGCGAACCTTTTCCCTTCCTTGGAGAGAAGGCAGGAAAGAGAATGCTTTTCTGCTTTTTCGTTTTCGTATTCAAGGTAGATGGAAGCTTCTTTTTCACCAGATTGAAGAAGGGATGATGCGTCCCTTGTCCGGAAGGAGCGACCTAAGGAGAGAAAATTGAGTGCCTCTAGGACATTCGTCTTTCCTTCCCCATTATGTCCGAGAAGATAGTTTTTCCTTCCCGGGAAGGAAACGTCCAGCCTAGAATAGGAGCGGAAGTGGTGTAGTACGAGTCGGCTTACACGCATATCGTGTAGGACACTCCGGCAATAGTGACGACATCTTTATCCCGGAGCTTTTTCCCTCTTCTTTCTTCTCTTACCCCGTTGAAGAGGACTTCGTTGTCGGCAAGATAGGATTTCTCCTCTCCGCCGGTGTTGACAAGATCTAAGAATTTCAGAAGCTGGCCAAGGGTAATATATTCTCCCCTGATGATGATATTGTTTCCGTTTTTGGTCATAAGAAGCCCTTCTTCTTTCCTCCTAATAAATATATATAATTATATAATTTAGTATTAGTAATAACAATAATATTTAGGCTCCTTTAGACTTCTTCCCTTGTTATTTTTCGCTTCCTTGGAGGAGAGAATAACGTTTATAATTAACCTATATGGAAAACAAAATAAGCACAGGCGAAAAGAATATTCTTTCTATCCGCAAGAAGAGGCTCTCTCCGTCCTCTTTTCAGACTTTGTCTAAGTTCTATTCTGTCTTTGCCGATTCCACCCGTCTTACTTTGATCTCTCTTCTTTCCGAGCATGAACTGTGCGTCAATGACATCGCTTTAATCAGGAATAGGTCACAGAGCAGAGTCTCCCATCAGCTTGCGATTTTAAGAAAGAGGGATATCGTTACCCATTATCGTAAGGGTAAACAGGTTCTTTATGCTCTTACCGATAACCACATCAAGGATCTCTTTAAAACCGGACTGGAGCATGTTTCCGAAAAAGACAATTCCCTTTACCAGGACCGGAAACGAACGGAAATCTAGTTGCTTGCCAAATCTATCCTGCCTTATCTTTTTGGCTGTTGGGTTAAAAAACGCTATTCTGGCTTTTGTGGACATAGATAGTTTTTAGTCAACGCCTTTATGATTTTCCCGACCAAAATTAGCAAAGACAATCTTTATTGAACAATACGATACAGTAAGCATGAAAATGTTCATAAATATACATTCTTTACAGAAAAAGTATCATTTTATGATTTAGTATTGTTTAAATTTGTTTCTTACTTATAATCAAATAAGGGACATAAACAGTAAAAAAGCAAAATGACAAAAAAATTATTTATTTTCTTTTCTCTCCCCCTTCTTCTGACTTCCTGCAAAGGCTATACGAAAACCCGAAATATTTCTTTTAGCGAATACAAGAGCAGGGCTGAGAGCGTTGAAAATAAATCTACCCGGAATAGGACTTCTTCTGTGATGAAATGGGGATTGTCTTATACGGAATTAGACGGAACACTGGCTAGGCTAAAGGATTCCTATGGTTCTTCGGCTGTCTCTCTCGCCTTTATTGGGGACACATATTACTTTACCTATACTGCCACTCGCCTTCCTTTCTCTTTGTCTGGTTTTGATTCTTCTTCTTCCTACTATGCACTATTTGGCAACGGACAGTTTGTCGTTTACAGGGAAAATAATGACGAGCTTCTGGTTAGAAGTCTATCTGGTGACTCCTGGACATTGATAAGCGATGCTTCTAAAGCGGATATTTCTACTCTTTCCCTTATAAGCAAGCAGTCGACAAGCTCACTTGGTTCCATTAGCTTTTATAGGTTATCCGTTGACTATGCCCCACTTGGATATTTTGCTAGTTATGAAGCAAATGGCTCAATGGTTAGAGTGGAAATTACCAAGGACCAATATGAACAGGGATACATCGATGGAAGGAAAAATGAAGAAAAGAGTAATCTTATTCCTTGTTACGAATTAGGAATCGACAGTGAAAACTATCTTTATGATTCAATGCTTTTTGACTGGAATAAGAATAGGATTTTAGATAGGAAACCTTATTCGACTACGTCTTCAAATGGTTCCGGCAAATCCTACCGATTCTATGGTGATGGAAAGATCTTCTTCTATCATGTGGAACCTTACTATCTCCCCGAGAAAGATTCTCGGATGCGATACCATGCCTATGGCAATGAGGTCGATAGGAATTCCGGAGATGTCAAGTATTATGACAATTTGAAATTCGTCCCTACTTCAGATAGCGAGTTATCCAAAAAGACAGTCAAGTATAGTGGGGAAGAATATGATGTTTATAGCGGAACCTATTTTGGCTTTTACCGGATTAAGGATGATAATACTCTTGGCACTGAGCTAATAGTAGGAAAGTACGATAAGAAATTCGATATTGACGATAACATCCGGATGGATAGTTTGTTTTCAAGGAAAAAGACTTATGTTCAGGGTGGAATCTATTTTTCTTCTTCAAATAGTCCGGTTTTCTATGCTACAAAGGAACATACACGAAGGCTTGAAAATGTCACTTCCATTAACAGCAGGACAAAGGACAGAGCGGTTTATACCGATAAGGAAGGAAAAAGGCATGAATGCAGTCCTTATGAGGTTGGAGACGATGGTTCCTCTGGCTATGACTATGTCTCGACAGATTTAGTTAATGGTTACACCGTTAAGGCTAATTCCTCCTCCACTAAATATCTTCTGAATAACAGAGAAGAGATTGATAAGAAATATTGGAGTTATTTTACTGATTTCGGAATTGTCATTTCCGATGAGTTCATCTATCCTTATGGCAAACCGAATGGTGCTGTTTCTCATGGAGCAATCCAGTCATTGAATAGTCATGCCATTGAGACTGGCTCTTCTTTTAAGTCTGTTCTTCTTTCTTTTACCGTTAAAGAAGCAACAGCTGAACCGAAATCGCTCAATCTGGTTGTGAGCATTCAGGAAGAGAGCGAAAAATAAAAGAACGGAGATAAGTCAAAATAAGAAGATAGAGGATAACTTAAAGAACCCTCTTTCCTTCTAAGGAAGGCGGCTGAATGTATTTCTCTCCCTCGCATTGTCTTTCCGGCAGGATTCTCTACTTTCTTGGATTTTAGACAAACATTTTATGGCACATGACCCCTTGGATAGCCTAGGGGTCATTTTATTTGTTCCTCCATTCTCATTTCAATTTACAATTCAGATTTTTTATCATGAAGCAATAAATGAAGCAATAAAAGAAGCAATAAATGAAGCAATAAAATGGATCGGCTTGTTCTATGTCTGATGGAATCCAATAAACCGGAAAAGAAGAGGTGCGGATACCATGAAATTAAAAAGCGGCTATCAAATCAAAGCCGCCATTTTGTTAGTAAAGGTTATTGAATAATTTAATTAGTATGGTCATTGTCAGTTTTGATTATCTTTTCACCATTAAGAAATGATAAACAGTGTGTTCAGAATGGACCGTGCTTTTCACAAAACTTCCTTGATTCTACAAAGCATTATCCAATTTAAGAAAATAACTTAATTTTCTTTCTTTATTTTCTGATATACTTTGGCTTATAGAATAGCATTCTCAAAGCGTTTAAGATAGCAACAATCCTGACCCCGGTATCTGAAACGCCGGCTACAACCCTTGCGTACTTTCCCCTGACTCCGGTAATGACAAGCACCATCCTTAGAATCTTTAAGGCGAGAGAAAGGATAACACCGAAGATCATTACTTTCCTTGTCTTTTTCGAAAGGCACTTGGCTTCACTGACTTTCTCTAGGTTATCATCCCTGACGACAACATCGCTTGCCTCAATGGCAGCGTCGGAGCCGAGTGCACCCCTGCTTACTCCGACATTTGCCGACAGCAAAGAAGGAGAATCGTTGATTCCATCTCCGACATAACAGACGTTTCCGTTTCCGGAGAGCTCTTTGACCTTTGCCAGTTTTTCTTCCGGAAGCAGTTCCCCGATTCCTTTCCTTACTCCGGTCTCTTTTAAAGAAGCAGAGACAATCTTCTGGTCGTCTCCGGAGAGGACGATGCTTTTCTTCCTTCCGTTTTCTTTTAGCTCCTTCCTCACTTTCTTCGCTTCTCCCTTTACTTCGTCTTTGACGATAAAGGAAGTAAGATAGTCCCCCTCTTTTATTCCGAGATAAAGTATTTTATAAGGGGTAACTTCTTCCTTTAGGTTCTTTACCCCGTTCTCACCTAGATAACCCAATGTTCCCCTTAAGTAAGTCTTTCCTTCGATTCTTCCCTGCACACCATGTCCGGGAATGTTTTCAAAATCATCAACGGCGAATAACTCGCCTTGATAGGCGTGACAGACTGCCTTAGCAAGAGGATGAGTGGACTTACTCTCTAAGGAAGCGGCAATCTTGAGATATTCTTCTTTTGGCTGATTGACAAGGACGAAGTTTCCCTTGGTCAATGTTCCTGTTTTGTCAAAGACGAACGTATCTGCTTTTGCCCTATTCTCAATGGCAATCGAACCTTTGAAGAGGATTCCGTTTTTCGATCCGGAGCCGATTCCGGCAAAGAAGGCAATCGGAACCGAAATGACAAGAGCGCAGGGACAGGAAATCAAAAGGATAGATAGAGATTCATAAAGCCACTTTTTCCCGCCTTCGGCCCAACGGAATCCGGTTAACCCAAACCCGGTCAGAAAAGTAATCCTGGCAATAAGAATGACAAGAGGGGTGTAGTATTTGGCAAACTTGGTAATAAACCGTTCACTCTTTGCCTTCTTTCCCTGCTCGTTCTCAACGAGATCCATAATCTTGGACAAAGTGGAGTTTTTAAACTCTTTCATGACTTCAACGACAAGGACGGAAGAAAGATTGATGGAACCGGAATAGACTTTTTCGCCTTTTGTCACATCCTTAGGAAGGGACTCTCCGTTGATACTGGAAAGATCAAGGGAGGAGGCTCCGCTAAGAATCTTTCCGTCAACGGAGATTTTCTCGCCGGGACGTACTTCGATTCTGTCACCGACTTTTAGCCTTGAGGGATCCTGATCGATTATTTTTCCGTCTTCTGTTATCGTATGGGCATAAAGAGGCCTGTCGTTGACGAGTTTTTTTATCGACTTTTTGGACTTTTCACTGGCGTAGTCTTCAAGCCTCTCTCCGATGATGGCGAAGAGAAGGACGAAAAGGGATTCCGGAAATTCCCCAATGGCATAGGCACCAAGCGTGGCAATCAGCATCAAAGTAAATTCGTTGAGGTATTCTCCTTCTTTCCTTTCTTCTATCCTCTCCTTAGTCACTTTGACGGCAAGAGGAAGATAACCTATCGTATAGAAAAGGAAGGCAATGAACCTGTAGGAAGAATAAAAGGACCGGTCAGAAAGCCTGCTCCAATCAAATATAGCAAATGGACTGCCTAGGTTTTCCGAAACCTTTTGAAGAACAAAGGCAATCAACAGGCAGACTGCTCCAAAGGCAAACAGAATCAGGTTGATTCTTTTTTCTTTTCTTTCTTCGCATGTACAGGATGCCATAATACACCTCGATTGAATATTCGTTCATATGATAAACCGTTCATATAATAAATGCAACAGAAGATGACTAGAAAGAACGTGAAAAAGCTTACAAATAAAAATTGTCCGAAACAATCGCCTTATAAAGTAAAAAATGTAAGGGTTTACAGTTTACAAATCGGACTTATCGTCCTATAATTCTATTTGTGGCAGGCTGAAACACACGTTTTCTGTCCACGAGAACAAAAGAATTTGGCGTTGGAATTTATCCAGCCAAATGAGCTGGAAAATTAGCGATTACCTCCAGTATCGCTAATCCCGGTAACACAAAATCTTTTTTAAGAGGCACAGAAAGCGTGCGGAAAAAGATCACTATTTTAAGAGGCCTGACGGTCTCTTTTTTTGTTGCGCCTGTTCTAGAAGAGCTATGTCTTTTTTTCTTTCGGCGTTCTTTTTTTAGCCTTATTGTACCTTCTATGTAGAGCAGGCGGGAGGATCAAATTGTCAAATCTATTGGTCTTTTTCCAGATGATTATTCATCCTGGATAAATCAATCACTTCATCAACCCACTCAAAGGATTTTGCTCTCTCATCATGGGTTATCCAGATGACGAGTCTGTTCTCTATTCCCTTTATTGTCTGATAGATTTTCTCTTTATTCTCTGTGTCTAGCGCTGAAGTAATCTCGTCAAGGAAGAGAACCGGTTTATTCTGATAGAGAGCACGGGCTAAGGAGATTCTTTGCTTTTCTCCTAAGGAAATCCGATTATCCTGATTGTCTAATAGACTATCCCTTCCTCTCCTTTTGGCAAAGTCATTTAATTGGCACTGTGAAATGACAGAATCCAAACGTTCTTTGTCTATTTTGTCTGCAAACCTGGTGATGTTATTCTTTAGACTGCCAAGGAAAAGTACCGGTTCTTGTTTGCAGTAGGCAATCGAGGTGTTTTTGCTTTCTTCGCTTACTTCCCTTCCTTCCTTGCTGTCATAGAAAATCGAACCTTCATAAAGAGAATTGTGTCCGATTAAGGTTTCAAGAAGAGTGGTCTTCCCGCATCCGCTCTGTCCGGTGAGAATGTACTTCTTTCCTTGGCGAAAGGTGTAGCTAAAATCGCGGAGAAGTGTTTTACCTGAGAAACGGAGGCATAGATTCTTAAGCCGGAAGGAATGAAAAGAATAGAGATATTCTTCCTTCGTTTCTTTCTTAGGCTTAGGCTGGATTGCTTCGATTCGCTTCACTACCTTTTTGGTTCCGAGAATGAACGTCATCGAACTGAAAATCTGAGAAACCGGAACATAGATACCTGTTCCGATTTGAAGAAAGGCGGCAGTAGTCGGAATATCGGATTTTCCATAATAAAAAAGGATTCCTGAAACAAATAGAACAGAAATCTGCAGGAAATTGGTAATAAAGTTATTGAGAAGGTTTGCTTTCGTACAGGTTGCATAGTATTTCCTTTCTTCAAAGGAAACGGCCTGATTTTTTCTGTCCGCTACCTTTTCTACGTTTTTCCTGCTTGCTGTGTTTTGAATGACATCAGCCGAGGCAAGGAAATTTCCGGCGACTTTGGAAAAAGCCCAATGGCTTTGAGAGACTTCGTGGTATTCTCTTTCCAGTCTTTTGTTGAAGCGAAGAGGGATGACAATCTCAATAAGGGCAAGAGAGAAAGTAATTAAGGCAATGAGATAGTTTAATACAAAGGCGATAATCAGAGAAAAGCAAAGACTTAGAAAATAGGAGATAACATCAAAAGTCTGCTGAAAGAGGTCATCGGAAATGGAATTGATATCTTTTTCAAAGATGGCAATGTATTCATCTGCCGTCATTGATTCCAGATCTTGATAATCCAGGGACAATATGCGGGAAAAAATAGTTTTCCGATAAAGGTATGTCCTTTGCGTCCGGTAAGACTTTGTCCTATACCTGTTCAAGGCAAAGAAAATAGAAAATACAATTGTATATAGCAAGACAAATAAACCGAAGAAAACGAATTCCTTCCTTCCCCTCTTTCCTAAAAAATCAAAGAAATAGTAGTAGATAAGGGCAAATCCAGCCTCCAGAGCCGCCCGCAGAGATTTAACAATCAGTAAAAGAAATAATTTTGCTTTGCTGAAAAAGAATAATGATTTAATGGTTTTCATAAGAAAAACTCTCTTAGAAAAGTCTTATATTTTTCAATTTGATTTCTACAGGCAATGTCTCTCTTTTTAAAAGGACAATCATACCCAAAACACTTTGGATAAATGGGACAGCTTTGGTTAGAGCAACGTCTTTTCTCTTTTTCGGTGTTATAGGATGCCCTATTTTTGAAATAGTCCGGATGGCTATTACTAAAGTGAATAGTACAAAAATTAAATTTTCCATTGGGAAGTAGAACGGCACTATTTGGCCTCTGAGATTTTTACGGCCTTCTAACAACGTCCATAGTTTTGGCAATAGTAGTTTGTTCCTGGATCGGCAGAGGACATGCTGTGCTGCTGCTTTCATAGATTAATTCCATAAGAAGACCTCCTTTCAGAAGCGGTTATATCATGGATATATGCTTTTTGCAAAGAAAGAATAATAAATGAATAAAACCATTTTATGGGAAAAATGTTGAAAACCATCAAAAATTTTTAAATAAAATATATATATTGTGTGTCGAAAGAAGAAAAAATTCTAAAGAAAGCGCTTTTATTGCCACGGCTCTTACGCTTTATTGAGTAGTTACCTCTGTTTCCAGTGTCATATTGCTGAATTGATGGTGTTACACATCCTTGCCAAATAAATGCATCCACTGCTTTTAGAAGCCAATTGAGCCTTTTAAGTACTTAGTTTCAGATTCTCCTATGCTCGAAAGACGCCAGGTTTCAGCTGGCGTAGCCTAAACATTTGGGAAAACACTATTGGCGACTACGGATTCAGTATAATGATATCTTTTGGTTATTGGATTCGCTTACTACGAAGAAATAATTGCCCTCCCTTAGATTTTCTCTTTTGTGGGCTGAGGAGCACTCTGCCGAATAGAAAATAAACATGTATTGTCTTTCCAATCCCCCAAAGCAATTGCACTATTTTAATACTCTTGACTGAAAAAACAGGGAATAAGGGATTGAAAAAATAGGGAGTAAGTGATTGAAAAAACAGGGAATAATGACAAAATTTTATTTTCTATTCCAATAATAATTATGGAAAATAAAAAATAATTTCGACGGTATATTGAAAAAAGTATTCGATTAAAGCTCCAATCCTCTGGTGCTGTCCTTGTTACCGGGCCGAAGTTCTGTGGAAAGACTACTACGTGCTCCACCTTTGCTAAGAGCGTTTATAGAATTAACACGAATAATGCAGTGCAGATGACACGGATGGATCCAAGAATTGCACTTACTGGAAAGACGCCTCATCTTATTGATGAATGGCAAAAAGTTCCGGACATCTGGAATTATGTTAAAGAAGACCTCGATATTCAATACACATTCGGAAAGTTTCTTCTTACCAGAAGTGTCACTCCTCCAAGCAGGCTAGAAATACAACATAGTGGTGCTGGCCGGTTTATTCCTTTGAAAAGGATGCCTTTGTCGCTGTTTGAATCACTAGATTCGAACGGAAAGATATCTTTTGAAAGTCTGTTTGATAATCCGGAATATCGTAAGAGGAAGAACGAGACACTTCGCATGGGTTTGAAGACATATGCCCGCAACATTTCTTCTGAAGCATCTAGGAAAACAATGGTAAATGATGTCAGACAGAACGATGAACGTGTCATGGACGTCAAGACCTTTAAAGAGTACCAAGAAGCTTTGAAAAATCTTTTCCTACTTGATGACAGGGATGCCTGGTGTCCGGAAATCCGTTCAAAAACCGCTATTAGGTCTTCACCTACCAGACATTTTGCGGATCCCTCGATTGCTTGTTGTGCCTTAGACATTACTCCATCCGATTTGCTGTCGGACAGGAGAAGCTTTGGACTATTCTTTGAAGACACGGCAGTCAAAGACTTAAGAGTATATAGGAACTGCATTGGTGGAAGGATACGCCATTACCGGGACAACACAGGACTCGAATGGGATGCCATCCTCCATCTTAACGATGGCAGATGGGCACCAGTGGAAATTAAGCTTGGAGGATTTGATTTGACACAATATGGCGCAGAAAGACTAAATCGCCTTAAAGAAAAACTTGTCTCGAAAAGCAGCCTTTCATCGCCTTCTTTCAGGAGGATCTTGACAGGGTTTGGCACGGCTTATCGACGGAAGGACGGAATCTATGTTGTCCCTATTAATAGGCTGAAAGCCTAGCGGGGCTGTCTTTATTAAAGAGAAGGATGGACAAAAGCATTGGCGAATGCCATAAATGTTCTGCCTTCTCTTATGGATAATTAGGATAATTCTGCCCGATGGACACTGCTCTTATTTTGCAACCTTAGAGGGCGCTTACATCAGCCGATTTGTGGATTTTTTCTTATCAAAATACCATTTTGAGAAAATCTTATTTTTCTCTTTCAGGTGCAGGTTTTCTTTCCACAGGCTGTCTCCCTGGTTCCTGTTTCTTTTTAATGGGGAACCTTCTTCTTCCCCCACATGATTTTTAGTTAAAAACTCTCTTTGTCTATTTATTGCATTTAGGGTTATAATGTATTCGAGAATTCAAATTGGAGGTTGTCATGGAAAAAGAGAAGTTCTCGTTTAAGTCGGTCGATGGAAACACCGCGGCTGCTTTAGGATCCTACCTGTTCTCCGAAGTTGCTGCAATTTACCCCATCACTCCGTCCAGCCCTATGGCTGAGAATGTCGATGTCTATGCGTCTCAGGGAAGGAAGAACCTTTTCGGTGAAACAGTTAAGGTTAGGGAAATGCAGTCCGAAGCCGGTGCTTCCGGTGCTGTCCATGGTGCCGCACAGGGCGGTGCACTTGCCGTCACCTATACTGCCAGCCAAGGCTTACTCTTAATGATTCCGAATATCTATAAGTGGGTCGGTGAAGAGCTTCCGATTGTCAGGCATGTTGCTGCCCGTTCCTTAGCTACCCGTTCCCTTTCCATTTTCGGCGACCACGGTGACGTCTATGCCATCCGTCAGACCGGCGCTGCAAGGATTTGCTCCCAGTCTGTCCAGGATGTCGCTGACTTAGCTCCGTTAGCCCACCTTGTCGCTATCAAGGCATCTACTCCGGTCGTCCACTTCTTTGATGGCTTCCGTACTTCGCACGAAATCCAGAACGTCGAATTCGTCAATCATGACTTCTGGAAGTCTTTGCTTGATACCACCGCTCTTGAGAACTTCAAGAAACGTGCTCTTAATCCGCATGGCCATCCGGTTACCCGTGGCGGTGCCGAGAACGATGACATCACCTTCCAGGGACGTGAAGCCCAGAACCTTCACGAAGAGCAGATTGTCGATGTTGCCTGCGAATACTTCGAAAAGGTTTCTGCCGCTACCGGCCGTAACTATGCTCCGTTTGTCTACTACGGAGATCCCGAAGCAGAACGGGTCATCATCGCCATGGGCTCTGTCACCGAGACTGCCACTGAGGTTGTCGATGATTTAAGGAAGAAAGGCGAGAAAGTCGGCTTACTCAAGGTCTACTTATATCGTCCGTTCTCCGTTAAGCATCTTCTTGCTTCCTTACCGAAGTCCGTTAAGAAGATTGCTGTCCTTGATCGTACGAAGGAACCTGGCGCTGCCGGCGAGCCGCTTTACCTTGATGTTGTCGCTGCCCTTAAGCAGGGTGGACGTAACGATATCTTCGTTATCGGTGGACGTTATGGCGTCTCTTCCAAGGATACTGCTCCTAAGCATGTCAAGGCTGTCTATGACTTCCTTGATGCCGAGAAGACCTGGACCGGATTCACGGTCGGAATCGAAGATGATGTCACTCATCTTTCTATCCCGGTCGATGATTCCTATGTCATTCCGCATGACTATACCTCCTGCCTCTTCTGGGGTCTTGGATCCGATGGTACTGTCGGCGCCAATAAGTCTTCCATCAAGATTATCGGCGATGAAACCCATCAGTATGCCCAGGCTTATTTCGCCTATGATTCCCGTAAGTCCGGCGGTGTCACCCGTTCTCACTTACGTTTCGGACATTCTCCGATTCATTCTACTTACTATGTCGAGAATGCCGACTTTATTTCCTGCTCTCTTGATTCCTATATCTTTAAGTATGATAGGTTAGCCAACTTAAAGGATGGCGGAACTTTCTTACTCAATACCAATAGGAGCGATGAAGAGTTAGCCAAGGCAAGGCCGAACCGCAGGAAGTATTTCTTAGCCTCCAAGCATGCTAAGTTTTATGTCATCGATGCGAATAAGATTGCCCTTGCTATCGGCATGGGCCGTCATACCAACACCATTCTCCAGTCTGCCTTCTTCTACCTTAACCAGCAGATCAGGCCTTATGCCGAGGCAAATGAATGGAGGAAGAAGTTCGCTGCCAAGACCTATGCAAAGAAGGGTCAGGACATTGTCGAACTGAACTACAAGGCAATCGATTCCGGAACCGAAGGCTTACGCGAAGTCAAAGTTGATCCTGCCTGGGCCAATCTCCCTTCCAAGAGGGAGAAGGTTAAGACCGGTGACGACTATTGGGATGAATATGTCGCCTATATCGGAGACCTTGATGGCTATAACCTCCCTGTTTCCACTTTCCGTAAGTGGGAACTTGAGGATGGCACTAGGGAAGAGAACGTCACTCTCCGTGAAAAACGTGCTATTGCTGACCGTGTCCCTGTCTGGCACAAGGAAAATTGTATCCAGTGCAACCAGTGCGCCTTTGTCTGTCCACATGCCACTATCCGTGCTTTCCTTCTCGATGATCAGGACATCGCTGCCCTCCCCGAGAATGAACGTGAGGATGTCTTACCGGCAGTCGGTGGCCCGAATGTCAAGGGACTGAAGTTCCGTATTCAGGTTTCTCCGAGGAACTGCGTCGGCTGCTCGCTCTGCGTCAACCAGTGCCCTGGAAAGAGGACTCCGAAGAAGGATGAAAACGGCAACATCGTCAAAGATGCGAACGGCAAGCCAGTCAGGGAAGCCCATAAGGCCCTTGAGATGGTCGATGCCAAGTCTCAGTTCGAACATGAGGATGCCGCTCAGATCCTTTATAAGAGGGAACCGAAGACCGGGTACTATCCGGCTGGAACCGTGAAGGAAGTCGCTTTCTCTAAGCCGTACTTCGAAGTTTCCGGATCCTGCGCAGGATGCGGTGAAGCTCCGTATTATCGTCTTGTTTCCCAGCTCTTTGGTAAGGACAGGCTTGTTGCTAACGCAACCGGTTGCTCTTCCATCTACTGCGGTTCTACTCCGATGTCTCCGTTTGTCACCAACAAGAACCACGAAGGTGTTGCCTGGGCTAACTCCTTATTCGAGGATAATGCCGAATATGGCTATGGAAGGCGTTTGGCAACTGACTTCAAGCTTTCCACTATCTGCCAGATTATCTTAGACAACGAAAAGGATGTCGAGCCTGAACTTAAGGATGTCCTTGACGAATATGTCGCCAACATCAAGAATAAGGCTCATGTCCGTTCCATCCTGCCTCGTATGCTTTCTCTCATTGAGAAGAGCAAGAACGAAGGCATCAAAGCCCTGCTTCCGAGGAAGAACGACTTACTCGATAAGTCTGTCTGGATCATCGGCGGCGATGGCTGGTCCTATGATATCGGCTTTGGCGGTCTTGACCATGTCATTGCATCCGAAGACGATGTCAATATCATGATTCTTGATACCGAGGTCTATTCCAATACCGGCGGACAGGCTTCTAAGTCTTCTCAGACCGGTCAGATTGCTAAGTTTGCCGCTTCCGGCAAGAAGACCTGCAAGAAGAATATGGGTCTTATTGCCATGGCCTATGATCACGTCTTTGTCGCCTCTATTGCCTTAGGTGCCAATCCGACCCATGCCATCAAGGCCCTTAAGGATGCTGAATCCTATAATGGACCTTCCTTAGTCAGGTGCTACTGCCCTTGTATTGAACAAGGTATCCGCGGCGGCCTTGGCAATGCCATTAAGCAGGAGAAGAGGGCTGTTGAGTGCGGTTACTTCTTAACCTACACTTATGATCCGCGTCTCCGTGAAGAAGGAAAGAATCCGCTTGTCATGGCCGGAAAGGCTCCGGACTTCACCAAGCTTCAGGACTTCCTCCTTACTTCTACCCGTTATTCTCAGCTTCCGCGTGTCAATCCTGAACATGCTCAGGAACTCTTCGATAAGAACCGTCGTGCCGCTGAACAACGTTATCACGACATCCTCCGCTATGGCGGATTAGAGAAGTAGTTTCTTTCTAATCGGGAATCGAAAGCAGGCTTCGAAAGAGGCCTGCTTTTCTTAATTTTAATCTGCAACGGCTTTGTCTTTGTACAAACAGACGGGAAGGATTGCTGAATCCACCATGTGCAAGTCAGGTCTTTTCTTTGAATATATAATATTAGCAAAAGACAATATGGGCAAAACGAGGCATAGTTTTTGCTTATAGAAAAATGACTTTTAATGTTTCTTTGTGCTACAATTGATTTATAGATTGAAAAAAGTGGAGGATTGTTTTGTGCGAAAAACTTTCAAGATGTTTTCTGCTCTTATGCTATTTCTTACTATAGGGGCAAATTCCAATGAATTTTCGGCAACTTTCGATGAACCTGAAAAGCGGCCCTTTTTGACAAAAAAAGATCATCCAGACATTCAGGGCTTTACTTATGCCAACGGAAGTGAGGAAAAACAAAAAGTTGCATCTGCTTACGGATATTTTTACTTGGATACTGATTACTACTATGCTCAATTTACAGATGTTTCACGCTTGTATTTAATTCGTGTAAGAGTAAACTTTACACCTGGAAGCGTTGCCTCAAAGAACGGGGAATCCGGATTTGATCATCATTATGATCTCTGGAGTGGGTTTATTCATGTTCAGCCATTCTCGAGAACAGAAAATAGTTTTAAAAAGAGTTCGTCGTACAGCTACATAAAATCATGGCCTCTTTCTAATTCAGATTCACTATCTTGCTCTGTTACGTCTTCTTTTAGTTCAAATTATTCTATTTCTTCTGACATTGAGGCAGGAGTTAAATTACCAGAAGGTGCTAGTATTACTCGAAAGACAGGGAATGGATTAACAATTGGGCTCTCAACATCTACTTCTATCTATGGTCCGGAGCCAAGTGTTTCTCACCAGGAGTCTCCAAGCAATAGTAATATGGCACAATGGGACTATCAGTTTAAGAGTCCCCTCACGAGCAGTTATGAAATGAGCTGCTGTTTTCTTATGGAAGTCAAGAACGATTCAATTGCTTATCAGTCCTATTCTTTTGGATATCAGATTGATACAAAAATGACAAATACAGCATGGGAGGCATTCCCTTGGCGACAGCACAAGGAAACCGTCAGCACTTCTTCCTATGTCTGTGGCCTGTGACTATAAAATGAAAGATGAATTTTTTGCTGTTGATTCACTAAAGAAATCATTTGCGGACAAGAAAATCTTTTCGTCTGCTTCCTGCTCTTTTGCTTCCAACGGACTCTATTTACTTTTTGGCGAAAACGGATCGGGAAAGTCAACTCTTCTGAACATCCTCTCCGGAAAAGATGGCCAGTGGGAAGGCAATCTTTCGTTTTGTGGTAAACCGATTTTGAAAAAGAACAGGGAACTGTTCACTGACGAGTATGTGTCCTATGTAGCACAGGATTCTCTTGTCTTCGAGGATGAGAGTGTCATTGATGACTTCCTTCTTCCTTATGGGAAGAAAGATAGGAAAAAGGCACAGGAAATTCTTTCTCATTTAGGACTTGGTGCTGTTCTTGATGAGAAATGCTCTGAGCTTAGTGAAGGGGAAAAAGAACGCCTTTGCTTTGGCCAAGCAATCTATGCTGGAAAGAGAATTATCCTTCTTGATGAAATTACTGCCAATCTTGATCCGCAAAGTGCTGAAATGATTCTCAAGCACGTTTTGACGCTTTCACAAAATCATCTTGTTATTTTTGCAACTCATGAAAATTTACCGGAATGGTTCATTGAAAAAGCAAATTTTCTACATAGGAAAGAAGGAAAGATTATAGCGTGCAACAGCATGCTACAGTCTGAGCATACTGATAGTTCCGGCATTGAAAACAAAAAAGAATCATTCTTTTCGGAATTTCTTTTATCAAGGAAGAAAAATAAAGAAACGCATTGGTTTATCGAGTGCCTTTGCTGCATACTTAGTTTCTTTTGCGTTCTGCTTATGTCTTTTTATGGTTCGTTCAAAGATACAGTCCAAATCGGAGCGGATGGGAGTGTGACAACGATATATGCTTCTGAGCGAATCTCGAAGAAGGTGTTTGCTGAGACCTCCCCTATTTTCATTTCCCGAAAAAAGAACAATGATTTCTATTCTGTTCTTGACTTGAATTACTATTCAATACGTAAAGATGAGGACTATCGTAAAGCGGGTTCCCTGTTCGCAGGTGTATTTGAATTTGATGCAAACGATGTTGATAAGCCGGCCTTGATTGAGGGAACCTATCCTATAGGTCTAGGTGATGCCATTGTTTCCGATGTATGTTTTTCGTCTCTTTCTGGATTTGCTATTGGTCAGAAAATAAATTTTGGCAAGACAGAATATAAGATTGTCGGCATATACAAGGCGAGAGACCCCGCCTCTCTTGAACACAGATACTCAGAATATCCTGTGAAGGACAAAGCAATCAGTCTAAACAAGAACGTACGGATTTGTTATTCGTTTATGACAGAAAGCGTTTTTGCTATTGGTGGCAATCCTGGCACAGATTTTTATGCTTTAAAATCCACTAAGCAGAACAGAGAAACCTTCTTGAATGATTCTCTTATGGATTCGGACATTTCCATTGAAAGCGTTTATAGGTATCAGTATGCGCCGGTTTGTGTCGATAAGAACGGTAAGGAGAATCTCACTTTCTTCCGAAGCTATCTTTTTAATCTTATTTTTGGCATTCTTTCTGCTGTGATATTGCTTATTTTTCTCTTCATTTTTGCTTTCTCTTTTGACATAAAGAACAAACGGAAATATATACTTCTTCGTTATAGGGGAACTTCACGCAAACGATTGATAAAAAGTGATCTTCTCACATTTGGATTTTCTACTTTCTTAGGTATCAGCGCTGGTATCGGAATTAGTGAACTTACCCTTTTGATTAGGAATGGCGTCTACGGCAAAGCCCTTGGTGTTGATTCATTAATTCTTTTCTTTTCGTTTAACTATTCTATTCTCCTATTGCTTGGAATCTACCTTGTATTTAGGATTCTCTTCTTTGCTGTGCTGAACCTTCTTTGTCCGAAAGACATGTCCCGTCTGATTGCCGAGGTGAAAAAGAAAGCATGATAAAGGCAGAAGATCTGAGCGTTTCCTTTGGCAATCGCGTTTTATTCTCGTCTGTTTCCTTTGCTATAGGAAAGGGCATCTTTCAACTTAAGGGAGACAGCGGAAAAGGAAAAACGACTCTAAGGAACATTCTAAGGAAGCAGCAGACTCAGGACTATGGAAAAGTCTTCTATTCGGAAGAGAGCCCTTCATTTTCTTATTGTGGGCCGAAGGCCACTCTTTTATCTGAGTATTCCTTACAGAAAAATCTTGTCATACTCAATAAGCCGTTGAACAAAGATAGACTGGCTGAATTGATGGCAGGGCTAAGATTTCCTTATTTAGAGAAGCCGATTATCCACCTTTCCGGCGGAGAACGCCGAAAAGCAGAACTGCTTCTTTGTTTATCCTATGATGCCGATTATTATTTCCTCGATGAGCCATTTGCTTCATTGGATAAAGAATCAAGGAAATTCCTAACTAGCTTTCTCAATGAGTTCTCGAAGGACCATTCGGTTATCTTAATCAGCCATGAAGTCAATCAGGACATTGCACTTTCCGGAAGACTGGACTTAAATTACGTAGAAAGAATAAAACAGAAACGGGAAAAGATTAAGATCCACCGGAAAGGGACTTTCCGTAGGCTTCCAGCATTTCTTGATGACAGGAAAAGGAATCGGATGTCAAACTTTATCTGTGGTCTTCTTGGAATTCTGAGCTTGATTGCTTTTTCTTTTGGCGTCGCTTTTACTCAGTCGCGTACCATAACAAAGAGGACAAGGACGGCGAGGAAAGAAGACCCTTTTTCCGTTCATTATTTAAATCCGGTTAGCGTAACCGATTTTCCTAGGGAGAGAGAATTCTACGGAATTCTAAATGACAAAGGAAGGACAAAACTGACCTTGCATCAGAAAAATCAAAACGGTTCTCTCTCTTTATTTGGCTGTATAAAAGATTCAACCTCTCCTTTCTTCTTTTATAGCCAGAAGAAAGCAAATCCGAGGATAAAAGAAAATCAGGATGCCGTCCTAAACGGCATAAGACATCCGGTTGAGATTATTGAAAAGGATAGGCTTTCTTCGCTTAATCTTCCAGACTGCAAGGAGAGGAAGGAATTATTGGATGATAAGCAAGACGGCGAGTATCTTTTTTGCAGTAACACCTTCGTTGATCAGGTAATTTCTAGTTTGGCAGAAGGATTTCAGTTTTCCTCTGATTCCTTTTTCCCTTTGAATCCCATCGTTTATGACTCTTACCGGGATGTTTTAGCACTCGGAACCTCAGGCAAAGATAAATGTATGATTGAAGATGGAGATTTCCTTCTTGCTGTGCCTGGAAAGAAGAAAGGCGAAAGCGTCTTTCTCTCACAGAGTGCAGAATGTAAAGTCACTAATGAATACGATGACAATTTCGTTCATCTCTCTCCCATTAGGTATAAGCTTATCTATCTTGCCAATGACTTCAGTGAGGAAACGGTTTCTCTCTTAATCGAGGACAAAGACTTTTCTTCCCTTGCCCGGTTTAATTCACAGCTTCGGGGAAAGGATTTGATTTACAGTGCAGATTTTGGACTTTATCCAATCATCTGCTATGTTGTTTCCTCTGCACTACTGTTTGGGGAGTTACTCTACTGTCTGGTTTCTTATTCGGGAATCAAGAGATGGCGGAATTCGCTTTATCATCTTTACCAGAATAATGGTTTCTCTGCTTCCTCGTTCCGCATTGGCTTACTACTGAGCAAAGCCGCTGTTTTTCTTCCCAGCCTTATTCTTTCTTTTCTGCTTTATTTCCTTCTTGCTCTTCCTTTTGCAAATTACAAAGAAAGGACAAGGATATATGATAAGAGAAGGGATGGATTCTATTATTATTCCCAGCAACCTCAGAACGGTTACTATGACTCCATTCATCATCCTGTTCCCTTTGAAACGTATCAGCCTTATATTTTTCTGCTTCTTGTTTTGTTTACTCTCTTTGTTCTGATCCAATGGATTATTCTTTCTGCGGGTAAGGGAGAAGGGAACAGGAAGAACAAGGACTAAATCTTGGTTTTCGGATTATCTGTGCTGTAAGGAAGGATCGAAAACGGTTTATCAAAAGGCTTCCTTGATTTTGCCAGAGAAAATTTAAGGCCAAGGCAGAGAGCAAATTAGCATGAGGTGGTAAAATATCCCTGCCAACGATCTTCTTTTATTAGCAATAAAAAAGGAGGCTTGAATATGTACTGCAAGAATTACGGAAAGCAGAATCCGGATGGGGCGAAGAACTGCTCTTACTGTGGGACAGATCAGACCTATCAGGTAACATGCGAAAGGAAACGGCAGGCTATGATTCCTCTGCGTAAAAGTACTCGAAAGGACTCTCAAGGATACTCTGCTGCATCGGTTTTGCCTGCGTTGAAGGGCTTCATCGCTTTTATGTCGGAAAAATCGGAACAGAGGAATCCCTTTATCTTCTTACTGTCGGGCTCTTTGGCTTCGAAACGATTGCCGATGTCATTCATCTTGTCTGCGGGAATTTCACCGATAATGAGGGAAGGCCGCGGACTAACTGGGATAGGAATTAGCCTCTTATGACTCAGCTTGAACAAGATGCCGAGAGACTTCAGTCTTTAATTGACGAATCGAAAAAGATTGTCTTTTTCGGTGGGGCGGGAGTCGCAACGGAATCCGGTATTCCGGACTTCCGTTCTCAGGATGGTCTCTACAACCAGAAATACAAGTATCCTCCGGAGACGATTATCTCCGCTCCGTTTTTCGAGAACAATCCGGAAGAGTTTTATCGCTTCTACCGGGAAAAGAGGCTCCTGCTAGATAAGAAGCCGAATGCCTGTCATTATTATCTTGCCAAACTTGAGCGGGCAGGAAAGCTTAGCTATATTGTCACGCAGAACATCGACGGCCTTCACCAAAGGGCAGGGAGCAAGAGAGTCCTTGAACTGCATGGGTCCGTCCATCGGAATTACTGCCTTGACTGTGGTGCCTTTTATTCCGGGGAATACGTGGCGAATTCCAAGACGATCGTTCCCCATTGCGAAAAATGCGGAGGAATCATCAAACCCGATGTCGTTCTCTATGGCGAGTGTCTTGACGAGAGGGTGAGGACAAAGGCAAGGGTTGAAATTTCCGAGGCGGATCTTCTCCTTGTCGCGGGGACTTCCCTTGTGGTTTATCCTGCTGCCGGATTGATTTCGTATTTCCAAGGTAAGCATAGGGTATTAATCAATAAGGATCCAAAAGCCGAATCAGCCGGTGCCGATGTGGTCATTCATCAAAAGGTCGGAGAACTATTCTCCTTATTACATGTATGAAGAAAGAAAAAGACATTCTTATTAACCTACCAGAGATTGCTGACTACAAGTCTCCCTTTTACTGTGGATCTGCCATTTATCTTAGGATGATTCCGTTTATTCAGATGATTGAAAGAGAAAGGCCAAGAGGAGAGGAATTTTATCCTCAGGGACAAAAGACCCTTCTTTCCCTTTATCGCCAGGATTCGTCCGTCTTCGCTAGGACCAAGGAAAAAGACGGAAAGAAAATCCATTGGAATTCTCTTGGTCTTTATTATAGGGACGAAGCGGATTTTCTCTCCCGCCTGCGGAATAGGATTGAGGTTCTTCCTTTTTCTTTCCGGAGCGAAGCAAGGAATCAGATCCTTGTCTCTTGCTTTGATACATTGGCAGGCCAGGCTAAGGAAAGCCTTTCCGTATTCTTTGACTTTGACGAGGCGGAGAGCCTATTTAAAGCGGCAGGCGTGTCTCTGCTTCGCGAGTGCGAAGGAAAATTAGTTCCTCTTCCCGCCATCCAAAATCCCCTTCTTTCTCCGGAGGAAAAAAAGACGATGGCCCTTTGCTCCCTTGTTCCTATAGCCTTATTGAAGAAACTGATTCTCCGGAAGAACCTAGGAAAGAATCCCTTTTCTCCTTCTTTGCATGTGGAAGATATTGTTCAAAACCTGGATTCCTATATCCAAAAAGAAACAAGGAGTCGGGAAGAAAGGAAAGAGGCCTCATCCTATGCCTTGTCTGCTTCTAAGGAAATCAAGAATCCGTCCTTCCGTAATGATTTTCTTTGGGTCTGGACTGTGTTAGCCGGTTTTTCGGAAATTCTCTGACCGGATTCTGACCAGAGGGGGAAGAGGAAGAAACCGCTGCCGACAAAAATAAGGGTAATCTTTTTTGTGCTTTCACTATCCTGAAAGCATGAATAACAGACCAAAGCGATTTGTTTTCGTGTTCTTCCTTGCCATCATGCTTTCCTCTTGGGGCAGGAGAGGACAAGTGATTCGGCTTTTGAGTTTATTATGGTTAAACACAAAAGAATGGCAACCTGCGTCTTCTCCGTTTTGAAACAGAAAAAATATACTGTGCACATCTTAGCTAATACGAGTATCGGTGTTATCGTAATGACGGAATTTACCCATTGGGAGGCAGGGATTTCTTCTAGGCCAAGCAAGGCAGAACCGAAACAAAGATGTCCAGACACCGGGGAAGTAAATTCCTGTTTTTTATCTGCCGGATTTTCCTGAAGCCGAAAAAGTAAAGAAAAGCCTAGTGGATTGCCTATTTGCGGGACGAAAAAAGAAAAATCGAAGAATCCGTCATTTTTCCGCCTTTTTCTACTAAGATAAGAGTAGAGGAAAACCGAAACATCTATCCTTGAATGATATAATAAAGAAGGAGATATCTTTATGGCTAAAAATTATCCTGAATGGTCTGACCGTAAGGTCCTTATCGATAGGCGGAATCGTTTTGCTACCTGTTATCAGAATTTAGACGGCTCTGTCTTTTATATCGAGCCTCAGTTTTACACCTATTTGCAAGGGTATAAGAGGCATCGCCCGGAACGATACAAAGACAGGTTGAAGAAGAGGGACGAGGTGGTCCGGAAGAACAAGAAAGTCGTCTTTGTCGGAAGGGAAGATAATCCTCTTGTGGAAACGGAAGGAGCGATTTATCTCACTGCTGAGGATATTGCCAATCTTATCGGATGTCTGATTCAGCCGGAAAGCCGCGGATCGGACTACGGGGATTAACGGATGAAGAAAAAGATTCTGCCTCTTTTTACTCTTTTTTTATCTTCTCTGAGGCTAAGCTCATGCTTTTTCCTGCGCCATCCAGGCGTTTTCAACAGTTCGCTTGATAATAGTTCCCGCGATTATCCTTCGGGAAGTGATCTTGCCTATAAGACACCAACCTATGGAAGCGGATATTCCTCTGCGAACAGGACAAAAGAAAATGTCGGAATCGGCAGGGGGTATCGTTATCTTCCCTCTGTTGGAAACTCAAAGATTCTTGTTGTTCCAATTGAAACATCTGACTATAAGTTCACCGATAATCAAATCGATAATCTCCAAAAAGCATTTTTTGGGACAAGTGAGGAAAACGGATGGGAATCCGTCGCTTCCTTTTATGAAAAATCCAGTTATGGGAAGCTTCATCTTTCCGGTGAAATCTCTCCCGTTATTTCCTTGAATGCGACAGCAGAAGAACTTAGCCAGGAAAGCAAAAACTATGCAAAAGGCAATCAGCAATGGACCGATTATCTTGCACAAAAGGTTTTAAGCACGCTGGACGAAAAGACAGACCTTGATTTTTCTTCTTACGATACAAACTCTGACGGCTATATTGATGCAGTCTGGCTTGTCTATTCCGTTCCCTATGATCAATCAAGCGACCTGTTTTGGGCTTTTACTACCTGGCTTAGCTCTTCTTCTTCCTCCTTTGATGGAAAGAAGGCTTGCCTTTATGCCTGGGCTTCCTATGGCTTCACGAATCAGAATTATAAGGTCAGCGATTACAGGAACACTTATATTGACAGCCACACCTATATCCATGAGACCGGACATAGGAGGGGACTGGATGATTACTATTCGTACGATTACGGAGAAAAGCGGGATGACGGGTCAACAATTTACGATACCCCAATCGGTGGCCTAGACAGGATGGACAGGAATATCCTTGACCACAACGTCTTTTCCAAATACCTCCTTGGATGGAATAAGCCGACCGTGGTGACAAAATCCTATTTGGAAGCAAATAACTACCAGCTTACCTTGGGTGCCTATGAAAAAAACGGCGATGCCCTTCTTATTCCTGTGTATAAAGATGGAAGCAGGGACTATAACGGGACTCCCTTTGATGAGTACCTTAGGCTTGAATACTACACTCCGACTAATCTGAATCAATTGGATGCTTCTACAGCTTACTATACTGCCCCTCAGGGCTACAGCACGAGTGGTGTTCTCTGTTACCATGTCGATGCTAGAATCGGAAAGCTTATTCCTGATTCGAAAGGCCAGCCTGTCTGGAATCAGGAAGTTTATGACAAACTTCCTTCTCCGGATTCCAATTGGGGAAAGCAATATCTTTATACCTATCTTTATTCCAATACTGCCAGCTACTGCTTCGACCAGAGCAGAGATGATGAAGGAAGGAGTTATTACCGGGGAAGACTTATCTCCTTAATGCCGGCGACAGGAAACCGGATTAACGGGAAGGCAAGCAAAGTCGGGAGTAGGGTTCACTACCACTATGCCGACAATACGGCGCTATATACGAGCAAAAATAAAAGTTTTAAGGATAACTATTCTTCCTTCCTCTTCGATGACGGATCAAAACCAATGTTTTCCTTCAAAGTCACATCGATGGCGGAGAATAGCTGCATTCTTAACTTCACGGAGTTTTAAACATGGCTTATTGCTTTTATCAGAATCAGACGGTCGAAATCAGCTATTCGAAAAAATATTCCGTGGCTGTTTTCGGAATCAACCATGCCGCTTTTTTGGGAAACGACCGAGTCTATTATTTCCCTATGGAAGACAAAGCCTCTATTGAGGCCTCTCTCTCGTTCTACAAGAAATTCATCCTGGCCGATGCCGCCTTTCCTGTCTTTGACGGAAAGAACTATTCTTATGTGAAGAGCGATGACAAGCAAGTCATCGGACAGATTCTCGGACTTCCAGACGTTGTTTTTTCTTCTCTTGACCTTACCAAGGATATTCTCCCCCAGCTTCGGTTTTCCGATGATCTATCCAAACTGAAAAAAAGGGTTTATCAGGAAGAGTACCGCTCAAGGGGGAAAAAGTATTTCTGTGATGATTTCCGGATGTACTGCAGGCAGCACGGTCTCTTCTTCCTTTACGAAGAGACAAAGCCCTTCGTGCATGAAGACCACTCCCTTTTCCCTGTCTATTATGATGAAAGCAGGCTGTCTAAGGATTTATCGGCACTTATCGGGGAGGCGACTAGCGAACGTTTCCTGATTGACTTCCCTCCTATCAGCTTTGACGAGACGCTTATCGAAAAGAGGAAACCTTTTGATTCTTTCCCTTTCTTAAGACGGCTTTCTTATTTCGTAAACGGAAAATTCGATGCTGAACTTTCTGACCTGAATAAGGATGCTTCCTTCCGGAAGGAATATTCCCTCCTTCTGCGCCGGTATTTTGCTTCTTTAATCAATTATCTCTATGATCGTTACTGCTTCGAAGTACTGAATAAAGTGACCACCAAGGTCTCCTATCTCACCCCTTGCAAGGTCTTCGGAAAAGTAGGCAGACTTTATGCCATCTCTTCCTTTAACGGAGAAAGGTATACGACCGACTTTAAGCATTATTTCTTTGATTCCAATGATCGGGATCTGATTAAGGCCCTTAGGGAGAAGAACTATTATGTCGGAGAGGATACCCTGTCTTTTTATGCTAAGCTCGGTCTTCCTTATCAAGGGTATCTTTTCCTGAAAGGAAAGAAAGTGACGAGTGTCGATAGCTGTCTATCCCTGCTTCCCTTTCAGGAAAGGAAGGGAAAGGAGGCTTACTACCTTTCCGTCAAACGATATGATTTTTCCTATTCTTTCCTTCCGGAAGAAAAGGAACACAAATATGTATTCTCCTATCGCAGGCTTCTGAAAAACGGAATCTACTATTCTTCGTCCAAACCGGTCTTTTCCTCTTCTCCGGACAACCGGATTAGGATTGCCATCTATGACTACCCGAGAGAGAACACTCCGCTTTCCTTTATCGATCAAAAGCAGGTAAGCCTTACCTCCTGGCCTCTCTTTGCCTATTTGATGGCGAGAGACCTGACCCACGACACCCGGCTAAAGGACAAGCTCGCCGAAATTGATGAAAAGAGTAATGGAACTGCCTTGTATGAGTTTTTCCGTCTATTCCATCAAAACACTCTTTTGGAAGTGCTCTCCTATCTTTTCTCTGAATATTCCCTGACTTTCCCTCTTGATGACAAAGTCAAAGACTTTTTCTCCTTCCTTCTTACCTATCCTTTCCTGGCGGTCGAGGCCCTGTTCCGGAACGAGGCTAGGAGGAAAAAGGATTCCTTTTCCCTTAGGCAGTTAGACGGGGATGAAAATCCGACTGACCGCTACGAGCCGAACCTTCCGTATCCTTATGTCTCTTACGGATCCTTATGCTACTCCTTTAGAAAAGACAGATATTCTAAGGCCTATGTCTGTTCCTGTCAGAAAAAGGCGATTGAAAGCAAACTCAACTATGAAATCGGCACCGCAGGAAGAAGAAGGGACATGAAGAAGAGAATCAGCATTTTAAACAATCTTGGGCTTCCGTTAAATGTTATTGAGGAGATTGACCCTTTCTCTGACATCAAATCCCAGATTAAGTATAAAGATGGAATCTGCCACCTGTGCAATCATTCTACTCCTAGCTATTACTCCTGCTGTGATGATAATCAGGAAGCACTCTACAACGTCTATCTGGCCTATATTCAGGCTAAGGCGGCGGAAAAGGGGGTCTATTCCTTTGACTCTTTCTCTCAGCTGACTGAACCTCTTGCTCATTTACATTCCAGTACCTTTGCTTCCATCGGACTTGAGCTTGACGAGGGTAAGGTCGATCCGATTCTTAAGCCCTATCTGAGAAGCGACGGGAAGTCCATCATCTCTCTTCTTTCTTCCTTTTACGGACCGGATTTCTTCTTTTCGACCATGGCCACTACCCTTCAGAACTTTAGGCAGCATTATCTCGACCTTGGAAGCAGGGATTCCCTTAACCAGTCCGGGAAAAATGAGCTTGGCACGGTCATGCTCCGGCTTTTGTACATTTATCATCAAAGGGGAATGGCCTACGGAGTATGGGAGTCTTCTTCCTTCCTCTCTAGGGATGATTCCCCCTTTACTCTCGGCATGGACTACAATCCTAAGCTTCCCCATCCTTATGTTTTCCTAGGCCGGCACTATAATGCCTATGGAGATGATCCTCTAGGCAGAAACATGGCTTTCTGTCTCTGCGATAAAGAGACCAGGCGGAAAGAAAGGAAGTACAGCTATCAGCGCTTTGATTTTTCCTATATTCCTTCCGCCTATCAGGCGAGCGTCCTTCTTGGGCTTATCGGACTGCCTTATCTAAGGATCCTAAAATTCCAGGATGTGGATCTTTCCCTCACCTCCCTTGATGAACTAAGGAACAGGATTCCCTTCAAAGAGTGTATCGGAAGACGCTGCCTGAACATCACCCATTGTTCTTATTCCGATGTCTTCACGAAGGCGTTCCCGTTAAAGGCGAACTCTCTTGCCGAATTCACTTTTGCGGTAAACGGAAGGCTTCACGACGGCTTCTCCTTTGTCGGAGGAAACAATCTTTCCCGCCTCCGCTACAGGAAAAACCACTTCTACGATCTAGAGAGTGACTATGATTCCCTTCTTCCCTGTATCAACAGGCTGGATGGAAGTGCAATCCCTGAGGTCGTCTTTTCCTTCTTTTCTCCTGGCGAGGACAAGGTAAAGGATTATCTCTATGACTATCTAAAGGTTGCCAAGGGCAATGCGGAAATCAATGCCTATGCCTCCGGGATTATCCAGGAAACCTATAAGAAAGATAGTAAATGCCTGTTGAAATTCGTCTCTGCGATTTCCACTGTTTCCTACCGGGAAAACCTTTTGACGAATTTCCCGGATGTCAAAAACGTCAGACCGGAAATCCTCAACGATGTTCTTCAGAGCAGGCTTGGCTTTTTCACCTTCCTTTATGAAAGACTGATTAAGAAATATGTCGAGAAGGAAAAAAGAATAGGACGGTAACAGACCATGATTTATTCCTATAATCGCTATACGACAGAAGAAGAAAGGTGTACGAATACAAAGTACAATTCCCGTCTTATGGGAGCCTTTTATGACTGCTACACACTCGATGGGGACAGCCATTTTTATAGGTCTGCAATCGATAAGCCTTCTTTGCTTGCCCGAAGGGAATTCTACCGGACTTACTTTTCGAAGAGGCCCTATCCTGTTTTCTCTGCCCCTCTCCGGCTTGATGTTGTCCAAGGCGTACCTGGTCTTGTCCTCTTCCAGGTCTTAGGTCTTCCTGAAGAGGCCAGGACAAAGCAAGGAAAAGACGGACCAATCCCGCTTTCCATTGATGAGATTCTTAGCAACATTGTTTTTGATCCGACTCTTTCCCATAACAGGGAAGAGGCACCAGTGAAGAAAGACAGCAGCGAACTATATGAAAATGACTATTGGGTAATCGAAGGAAGGAACTATCTGATTAGCAAGGGAATCTATTGTTTGCATCCTGAGCTGATTCTAGATCCCGAGGAAGTCCCTTATCCTTTCTATCCGATTGTCGTGCTTGAGGATCTTCTTCCGGAAAGAATCAAGAAGAGGAAGCCTACGGCCGATAGCCTGATTAGGCGGTTCGCCCATGTCGGTTCCGCTCTTTCCCTTTCCGCCTACCGGGAATATTATCTCCCGCTAAATAAGAGGAGCTGGAACGAGCTTTTCTCCCTTGCCTTTGGCAATGAAGGGAGTAATAACGGAGCGGAGAATCCGGTTCTTAGGCAGCGGAATAAGAGCCTTCGGGCTTATCTTTCCGGTGTCAGGGGAAACATCAGGAACGGTTTCTTCCAGTCTTACGACAGGTTATCCTCAATCGGTCTTTTTACGGTTCTGGATACTGACCTCGGCTTTTCCTTCACCGATGCCAAGCATAGGACCTGTGGCACGATGTTCAACAGGTACGGCGGGGAAGAGAAACGGACCATTTCCGTTTCTGAGGGAAAGAAGCGGCTGATTGCTGAACCGGTTTCCTATTTCTTCCTGAAAAAGGACAGAGAGAGGATCGGACAGCGGTTTGATTTCATCTTCTCTTATAGGAAGAGGCATCCGGATAAGGGTTTTGTCCCTTCTGTCTTTCTGAAAAGGATGGGCATGCCGTATGAATGTCTTCCTTTTGTCCGATATTTCGACTTTTCCAGCGGGGATACGGAGGGTTTCCTTTCCCTTCTTCCCTTTAAGGCTAAGATTTTCACTCCGAATCATTGCAAATCCTTCCTCCCCTTTGCCACTCCGGAAGGAACTCTAGTCATCAATGCAACGAAAGAAGAACTATACATCAATCATGAAACAGACCTGCATCTAAGGAAGAGGGGAATCAACTATTATGAATTCTTCATGGATGATGATTCCGACGGAATCATCCAAAGGAAAGACTGCCCTGAATTTAACCTGATCAAGAAAGGCGGCCATGAGCTGTTTTCCGACTGCTATCAAGTACAGAAAGTCGGAAAGAACGAGGAAAAATATCTGACTCTTGCTTCTAAGTGGACCTCGTTCTTCGCAGAAAAACAGAAGAACGGAGTTCTTCCTCTCATTCCTTTGGTTTATCAGGACAGGGCCAAGGGGTATACGATTAAGGAGGCCCTGAACAGACTTGGAAGGAAGAGTGAACAGGAAAAGAACCTTGTCCTATTTGGAATCTTTGATCAGATTTTCAATTATTCTCCCCGAAAAGGGAAGGGCTCTTTCCCTGCTCTGAATTCTCCGGTTTCCTATGATGCGGAGAGTTTCCGGCTTTATGTCGAGGGAAGCGAATATCCTTATCTGACGGTAACACCATTCTGTTTCCTCTATTCCAAAGACGGAAAAGAATATTTTGCCGATGAAGACGAAGCGAAAGTCTTTTCCTCCTTTCAAGGTGAAAAGTCTGTTTCCTTTGGCCTCTACAACCTGCCTAGTCCTATTTCCGACAGGATTCTGCGTCCAGCCTACAGGTTTAGGGAAAAGACCTCTTACCTGCCCTACGACAGAAATGGCTTGATCAAGACCAAAAAAGGATTGTTTAGACAGACTTTGCCTTTCCTCTTACCCGTTCTTGCCGATGACTTCTCTCTCCTTGGGACGGTCAGGCAGTCCTTTGCCTTAGAGGACGGCGTGCTGCTTTTTGCCTCTGGCAGAGAAAAGTACCAAGGCTTCTTCTTTTCCTGGCAGAATCTTTCTACTGGCATCAAAGAAGCCCTTGACCCCACCATGTCTATTATGGCTTCCGGCTTTAACGAATTTGCCTATCTCATGAACCAGAACTGGGAGGGCACTAGGCAGCTTTCCCAAAAGCAAGGCATGGTTTCGCCCTCTGAGTTCCGTTTAGGTGCACCTATTCGGGAGACTTCTGACTACTTAAGCCTAGTCACCTATTCTTTGCAAAGGAAGTACTGGAGAAAGGCAAGGGGCTTCCCCTTTGATCAATTCTATTTTGGTTCCATAGCTTTTGAAGATACTAAAGTTGCCATCGGTTCTTTCTTCTACGCATTTGAACAGAAGGACTCAAGCCTTGCCCTTCCCTTGAAGGATAAAGATGCCCTTGCCTTCCTTTATCAGGTGCTGAAAGATAAATTAAGGAATTCATTTCCCCAAAAACAGTGGCGGGACAGGTTAAGGACTGAGAGGCTCGGCCTTCCTTATAGCCTTTTTAAGCCAGTCTATCAGGCACTTAGCCAAGGGAAGAATCCTATCGATTCCTTATCCTTCCTTCCTCTGAATGTCGATACTAGCGACTATCCCACTTTCTTTACTCCTTTCCTTGCGCTGAGAAGTCAACTCACGGCCGTTCCTCTTAGGACCGAAACCCGCCGCCGTCTTCTTCACAGGGGAAGGGTTCTTATCCCAGATAATCTAGTTCCTTTCTCTTGGTATAGAAAGCACAAGCTATTCTCTGAACAGGATAGGAAAATGGTCTATATTTCCTCTTCACCGACAGGATTTGTAAAGAATTATTTTCTTCCTGATGAACTGACGAGGAATGCCCTAGTCAAGAAGTTCTTTGAGAAGTACCCAGGACCTAATGCCCTCTATTATCAGGAGAGGAGGAATTACGGATTAAGGAAGGACAGAAGAATCCTTCTGAATTTGCGTAACGCCTTCTCTGACAGCGACAAGGCGGCAATCAGGGAAAGGAAGAAAATCTTCGACGGCTTCTCTCTGAAAGATATTGCAGCCGTCACCTTGTCGGAAAGATATGACTTTGTTTTCCGTTTCAATATCTTTGTCCTTACCCGCCTTTTGATTGCCCTTGCCGACGAAGCGATCAAGGAAAAGACGGAAAGAAATAAGACCATCAAGTCCCTCTAGCCTTTTGTCTCGACAATATTTTTATTGTCCTACCCGTAGGTGCCTGTTAAGGAATAAATTTTTTTCTGTCTATTTTGCATGGTATAATTTTCAGGAAAAGAGAATGGAAATGGAAACGATAGTACAGGCAAATAACCTAGGAAAAAAGTACGGAAACAAATGGGTTATCCGGAACGCCTCTTTTTCTGTGCAAAAAGGGGAAATCGTCGGACTGGTAGGAAAAAACGGTGCTGGGAAGACGACTTTAATCCGTCTTTTGACGGGAATAATCAAGCCAAGCGAAGGGAGTTTCACTCTCTTTGGAAATACGGACCTTATCCACAGCCTGGGAAAGGTTTCGGCAAGGATTGAGCATCCTTCCATCCATAAGTCGAGGTCTGGAAAAGACAATCTAACCGAGAACTGCCTTCTTCATGGAAGGAAGGATCCCGTTGAGTCAGGATACATCCGCAAGCAAAGGGAATATGTCGGACTTGGCGAGAGGTATTCCTCCCGACGTCCCTGCGGTGCCTATTCTCTTGGAAGGAAACAGCGGTTAGGTATTGCCATGGCTAGGGTGACTAAGCCTGAACTGATGCTGCTAGATGAACCGACGAACGGACTTGATCCGGAAGGCATAAAACAGATTCGGGAGCTATTGCTTAAGCTTAACCGGGAGCAGAATGTGACGAGGCTAATCTCTTCCCATATCCTATCTGAGCTTGGGAAGTTTGCCACATCTTATATCTTCATCGACAAAGGCCGTCTATTGGAAAAGATATCTGCGGAAAACCTGGAAAACACTTCCCGGCACCGGTATATCATCGGAACTTCTGATAACAGGAAAGCTGCTTGTTTAAGGAAGGAAAAGGGTTATGAAGTGAATCAGGATAATGAATTCCTGAACGTCTATAATGTGAATAACCAAATGGATTTTCTAAATCTGCTGATTGAGAACCGATTGACATTGACTCACTTTGAAAGCAAGGAAAACGGCTTGGAGGAACACTTCCTCCGCCTGATTGGAGACAGGAAATGAAAGATTTACTGAGAGCCTATTTCTTCCGTCTGAAAAAATCCAATTATAGGTGGGTAACAAGGATTGTTTTAGCTGTTCTGGCCTTTCTTATTCCTCTCGGCAGGGGGATAAATAACATCCAGGAAGTAAGATACTGGGAAGAGAAAGGCCATAATTATAGTTCCTTTCCGGTTTTAACCAGCCGCCACTTTCTTTTCCTAAGGAGTTTCACTCCTCTTAATCCGTATTGGACGATTGTCAGGATTCTCATCTATTTCTTTTTGACGACCGACTGGGCGGATATGACATTCCGCAATAGGTGCCTTGCAGGAAAATCGAGAAATACCATTTTCTTCTCCGGTCTTCTTTTTTCTTTCCTTATCTTTCTTGCCTGCTATGCCTTTCTTTATATTCCGGTTTTGATTATGGGGTACGCATTCCCCTTTGCTGAACGATATCGTGTAGTCGCTTCAAACGGCCTTGCCCTTCCTCTTTTGGCCGGGTTCCTTATCCTATTTCTCTATTTTTCCCTTTTTGTTGCCTTTGCCTTTAGGATTCACAGCCGTTCTGCCTGTCTTCTTCCCTTTGCCGTTGTCATTGCCGTATTTTTCTTTTCCGTTATCTTAGAAAGCATTGAATCCAGCCACAATTCCGAGCTAGGACAGACCACGGCATGGAATTTTTATCCGCTCAGGGAATTCTTCCCTACCTATCAACTGAATAAGTTCGGCTTTGGTCTTTCGGGATTGGTTCTTGAAGAAACGGACTATGACACAGTCGCAAAGGCGGTCATTGTTAATGGCAAGAGGACAAGAACACTCGTCACGGGGAGAACGGTTCCTCTTATCCTAAAGACTTTGTCCGTTTCCCTCATCTTTTCTTCCCTTAATTTATTCCTTTCTAATCGCATTTTTGCTAAAACCGACAGGAAATGATAGATAGCCTAGTCTGTTGAACGGATGAAAAAAGCAATTCTTATAAATCTGGAACTGCCTGCTTTTGTCTTCTGCAAAATCAGACACGTCTTGAAAAAATGCGCGGTTTCAGGGGAATCAATAGAATCAGCTTTTCCGTTCACGGAAAATAGGTAGATGTGACAATGTTTGGGATCCTGCTTCCAGGAAATCCGAGTACTTAAAATAGTCCCTAATCAAAGGCATGTCTGTTGCCGCTAAGCCAAAAGCCAAAAGCCAAGAAATAGATTATAGGGTGAAAAACGATTTCCTACCTATTAAGGAATTCGCTGTAGGAATGCCTATAATAATCGGATTCGTTACGGATTTCATTTTCGTTGGCTGCGTTATGCTTGTCATAGACTCCGATGATGGTGAATCCGGCGTTCTTTGCCGTCTTGATGGCGGGTAGGATGTCTTCGAAAACAATGGTTTCTTCTGGTTTCACCTTCCTTTTTTCGGCAAGCCTAAGATAAATTTTCGGTTCCTTCTTTGTCGAATTGATTTCATTGACGTTCCTGGTGAAGTCGAAATACTGGTCAAGTCCGTTCCGGATAAGGCACGGCCTATAAAGTTCCTTTTTATTTGTGGTAGCTAAGGAAAGGGAATATCCTTTCTTTTTGAGAAGTGAAAGGAACTCCTTGGAATGGGGCTTGGCAAGGATTTCCTTTTCATAGGCTTCCTTTGCCCAGGCTAGCCAAAGGGAGGCAATCTCCTCTGGGGATTCCCTAAGGTGGCAGATCTCTTTGGTATAGGACGCCCTTTCCCTAAACGACCTATGGCTGATCTTACTTTGGTAGTCACTAGGCCTTGGCCTATTGTGCATCTTGAAAAAACGGATGTCGATTTCTCCCCAGATTCCTAACGAGTCTACTAAGGTGCCATCCCTATCGAAGATGGCTGCTTTCTTGTCCTTAAATAATTTTGTTTTCTGCATGAGAAGATTATAGCGGAAAATCCTTCTTTGCCGTTATATCTTCAAAGAGAGAGCGGTTTCGTTCTATAATCTTCTTGTTATGAACTACGTTTTCTTTGATATTGAATGTGCCAATTGTATCCATGGGGAAGGAAAGATATGCTCTTTCGGATATGTGAAGACCGATGAGGACTTCCACATTCTGGAGGAAAAAGACATCCTGATTAATCCCGATGCCCCTTTTCTTCTCGGAAATGCCAAGAAAGGAAAAGGGATTACCCTTGCCTATCCTCTTTTCCGGTTCCGGGAGTCTCCGCTCTTTCCGCGGTTTTATCCGCAGATTAAAAAGCTGCTCAGCAATAAAGACACTTTAGTCTTTGGCTTTGCCGTGGGACAGGATGCCTCCTATGTTTCCTATTCCTGTGCCCGCTATCATCTTCCTTATATCGAATATGAGTTCTTTGATATCCAGAAATTCGAGAAAATCAGGAACCATCGGAAGAACTGCAGCAGTCTTCAGTCGTTGATTGAAGAATATAAGGAAAATGTATTTACCTATCATCGTTCCCAGGATGACGCAAAAAGGACAAGGGAAGTCTTTAAACATAGGCTAAATACGATTTCCTCTTCTCCTAACCAAATCTGGGAGAATCATCCGGAATGCATCAGTAATACCAAGCAACAGAGGGAATTAAGGGCAGAACAGAAAAGAATCCGTGAACAGAAGAGAAAAGGAAGGGAGAGAAGGAAACGGTTCCTGTCCCTTCCTAAGCCGCAGGCCAACATCAACTGCTATTGCAAGGAACTCTGGGGCAAGTCGATTTTCTTCACTACCCGGGTTCTGAAAGATAGAAAATACGCAGATCGTCTCTTCCAGAAAAGAGACAGGCTGTTTAAACGGGGAGCCACTTTGACAAGGGATTATAGGGGAGCCGACTATGTCGTTCTCCGTTCGGAGAGTGAAGTGGCGTGTGCGAAAAAAGAGAATCCGGAAAAGCAATATATTTCGGCAGACTACTTGCTTCGTCTTCTTTAATAACGGACAGGAATGGTTTCACCCTGTTTTGATTTATTTTCAGATTATTCGGTTTCACTATAACAATCTTTATTGAAGTAATTTTTTCGGTTTATGGAAGGAAATAGGCCTAATAACGGCAAAGAAGAGGACAACTCCGATTAGGTCAAAAGGGATGAGGAAAGGGGAAAAGTGGAAAATAGTCGGGCTGGGGAAAGCAATTTTCCTATGGGCGGAATAGGCGGTCCTGGCAAGGTGGTTTGGAAGAACGTAAAATCAGGAAAGGTATAGAGAGGCAAGAAAGACCTGCATAACCCCGTCAAGAAGAATCTCCGTCATAAAGATATTCCTTGCATTGTCCTCGATCATCGGTTCATTGGTCAGTTGATAGTCCTAAAAAATAAAGCCGCAGTAGTTAGAACAATAGTAGTTCTTCTTATCCGAAGAATAGGCAGGAATATTCTTCATATCGACAAAAAACTCACTGGCAGTCGAATCAAGCCGATTAAAAAAGTAGACTTTCTGCTTTCCTTTTTCCTAAGACGAACACAAATCCTTTTCCGGGAAGTGGAAGCGGCACAACATTTATTAATAAGAAAGGTGAATTGCTTTTACGGAACCTAATCTTCTACTTATGTAACTAAGAATAGATGGAATAGACAATTAGGTTTACAAATTGATTTTTTTCTTCTTGGAAAAATCTATAAAGACAACACAAGTGGCAAGCTAAGAGGAAGGATCATCCTTTTATCCGATGGCCGCCAGGCCGTTTTCGGTTAACCCCTTGAAAAAGAGGAATTAACCGAGTAGACTAAGAAGGGAAGTGATTATGGTTGCCAGGTCTGCCAGTATACTTAAGGTATACAGGATAACCTCAGCAACCTTTTTTAGTTTCACTTCATTCCATTCTTTCCGGCCCGGCGGCTAATCGGAAATGACCTCATGGTTTTTACCTCCAATCGGTCTACTTAATATGGGACGGTAAAAAGGGAAAAAACGGGAGAAATACCGTTTTTCCGTTTCTCCATATTTCAGACATGTCTGCTTTCTAAAGCAGCCTATATCTAAACGTGCCTGTGACATAAGACTCAAAGGAGGCTTCCTTTATGCTACGTATAAGCTGGGCCTTTTTGGTTTCGAGTTTTGATAAACCGTATTTTGGGAAGCGATGGACCATGGTATAAAAATGAAACTGAAACTGGAGGGAGAAGCATATGAAGGCAAATGCCGTGTGAAATCCCGGGACGACACGCTCCTCTGTTACACCAAGAGGCTACCCATAGAGAAGAAGATGACCTGCAAGTCCGTCAAACGGAAAAGGAAGCTATCCGAGCTGTTACTGGAATATGCAGACCTTTTTTCACGCCCCAAGAAGTGAGAAAAAGCTCACGGCGGTGTTCAGGGCGGAATCCACCTTCGACGGGTTCTACGCGGTCAGCACGAACCTAGAGAACTTGGCGGAGGAGATCGCCTGGATCTCAACAGGGGAGGTGAAAGATCGCGGAGAGCTTCCAAATCATGAAGGGTACGGTCCCTGAGATAATCAAGTCGCTGCGCGGATGCGATGCCTTGGACAGGGGATGCTTCTATGCCGGCGGGATGACCGGAAAGGCGATAAACGCCCTGGAGGACGTGTTCGGACTGGAGGTTAGCTATGCCGGAAGGCCGAAGGCCGCGCTGCGTTCGCTCGTGAAGAAGTCGAAGAACCCCTTGGGCCAGACGGCGAATGGTTAGGGCGAGACGGAAAAACGTGAGGAGCAGGATTTACCACATTCCTTCCGCTTTCCTAATGTCCGAAAAAAGCCATTATCTATGGGCTTTCCGGCTTTTTTTCGTCCAGGGAAGTGTCAAGCCATGGAAAAATCGGCCTTTTTAAATATCTGACATCAAGCCCGTGTCTTCTTCCTTTTCTTCTAAGAAAAAATCCATGCAGACAGCACAAACGGCAAGCTAAGAGGAAGGATCATCTTTATATCCGATGGCCGCCAGGCCGTTTTCGGTTAACCCCTTGAAAAAGAGGAATTAACCGAGTAGACTAAGAAGGGAAGTGATTATGGTTGCCAGGTCTGCCAGTATACTTAAGGTATACAGGATAACCTCAGCAACCTTTTTTAGTTTCACTTCATTCCAGCCTTTCCGGCCCGGCGGCTAATCGGAAATGACCTCATGGTTTTTTACCTCCAATCGGTCTACTTAATATGGGACGGTAAAAAGGGAAAAAACGGAAGAAATCCCGTTTTTTTCGTTTTCTTCGTGTTTCAGACAGTTCTGCTTTCTAAAGCAGCCTAGGTCTAAATGTAGGATGAATCCTTTTTATAAAAATTCTGCTTAAAAAGAAGCCTGGTTTACTTTCTTGCCTACACGATAGGAAAGAAAAAACAAATCTATTCTTATGTTCAAGAATGTATCATCGCTCTTGGCTCTCCTTCATCACTTTAGGCGAAGAAAAAACGGTCAGACATGTTGTAGACTGACCGTTTTTGTTTTTTTACTTGACTAACGTTACTTCAATCTGAGGAAGCAGTGACTTCCAAAGTTTGTAGGAGCCAAGATGTTCGCTGAATGCAGTAGCCCCTCCGGCCGCCATTGAGTATTTCCTGCGCTCCTGGATAGAAACGCCTTCCTCCAATCCTTTGATAAAGCCGGCAATAGAGGAGTCGCCTGCACCGACTGCGGAAATCTGCTTTCCGTGTGCGTTGGAGCAGTGATAGATATGGCCGTCTTCGGCGAAGTAATAGGCACCCTTGCTTCCCCTTGTGACTAGGACGGAAGTCGGACCTTTCTTCTTCAGTTCCCTTCCGCCTTCAAGGATATCTTCATCGCTCTTCCTCTCCTTGCCAAGAAGGTCTCCGAGCTCTTCATCATTCGGCTTAATCCTGAAAGGATGATAAGGGAAAACGGAAGTCAAGGATTCACCGGTCGTATCGACGATGGAAATGGCACCGCTAGGTTCGATATAGTCTCTCCTCAGCTCAGCATAGAGATCTTTCTTTTCCTGTCCGACGGAGCCGGAAAGAATGACGATGTCTCCTTTCTTCAGGTTCTTTTTGAAGAAGGAATACCTCTTCTGCCTTCCCTTTTCGGTAACCTTCGGTGCAGAAGGATTGAAGCGGGTATCTGTGTGCGGACCAGTAATCCTGACGTCGAGACGGGTTTCGCCGATGACGGAAAGATAAACAATCTTATCGAATTCATTGTCGATGATGTTCTTGAGCATCTTTCCCCTGCCTCCACCGATTGCGACGATAGGAGTGTTCTTGACCCGGAGGTTCTTCAGCCTGCGGCTGACTGTGATTCCTTTTCCGCCAACGGAATAGCCATCGGAAGTAGGACGGTTTGTGGCGTCAAGTTTGATTTCCTTGTCACCCCTGTTTAACGAATAGTCGATTGCCGGAGCAATTGTTAAAGAATAAATCATTTTATTAATACCTCTTTTCCATTTTAGTTTCCGCTATCTCCAACTTCAATTGATTTCCTGAGAGAACGATACTTATCTGTCCTTTGGTCAGTAATCAGGGTAGGAGCAGCAAAATCGCAGAACGTCACGGTTGAAATCCGGTCGAGCTTTGTGTGATCGGCAAGAATGTAGATAGAGAAGCATTTGGAGATAGCCGCCATTTTAATTGCACATTCCTGAGGGTCTGGCGTAGTGAATTTAGCCTGAGGATGGATGCCGTTTGTTCCAAAGAAACCGATGGTGAAGTTGAAGTGGTTAATCCGGTCGATGGCAAATGACCCGATAAAAGCATTGGTCGTCAGTTTCAGCTCTCCGCCGGTTACATAACAGGTAAGGCTTCTTTCCGCAAGACGCTGGGCAATCAAAGGGGAATTTGTGACATAGATAATGGACTTAGTGTCTGGCAGAAAAGGAATCCTTGCAGCGACTGTGGTGGAGGCGTCCCTATAGACACATGCCCCTTCCTTGACTAGAGATGCCGCTTTTCTGGCAATCCTTTTCTTGATGTCCGGCTCCCTTCTTTCCCGTTCCCTGTATTCTTTATCCAAACGGTCGAACTGGAATGTTCCGGAATAGTGGACCGAAGCGGCACCGCCATGGACTCGTCTGAGCTGATGGTGTTCGCTCCTCCGCTGAAGGTCTCGTCGGATGGTCGATGGACTGGTCTTGAAGTAGTCGGCAAGCTGGTCGACGGAAATAAACTGATTTGGACTCTCCTCCAGTAACCGGAGGATTTCCTTGTCTCTGTTCTTCATCTAAAATGCTCCTCCCATCTCGGCAATGAGCATTTTATTGCGCATTTTGTTCATTATCAAGTCTGATATGCTCAATATAATGGTATTTTCTTAAACAAGTAGAGAAAAACACAAGAGGAACGGCCAAGATTGAACAATCATAGGTCTTATGAGAAGCCGATGAGAGTCTTCTTGTCTAATCAAACCTGATTTCTATCTTTTTCATTTCCGATTCGGGTCTTCGCTTTCCATGGTTCAAGGCTTCAATTTATCATTATCAAATTCGATTAGAAAAATGTATAGAAAAACTAAAAAGTGCGATAAACAAAGTGTTTTATCATTATCATTTTTTATAAATGATTATTATCAATTTGTTTAGCGGACCTTCCAGTGTCCATTTTTAGCTGAGCCGACTCTTGTTAATGATCCATTGTCTTCCAGCTGCTTAATCCTTCGGCTGACTGTCGGTTTCGACTTTTTCAGTACGTCTGCGATTTCCTGAAGCGTCAGATAGCTTTGCTCCTTTATCAGTTGAAGTAGGTTCTGATAATCGTTAAGTTCAGGGTTAGTTATGTACGGGACTTTTCGATAGACTTCGAACAAAAATCCCGCCCGTCTCCCTTCATAGTGATAGGAAATCCGATGCCGGGAAAATTCGTTGAAGATTGTGGTGAAGCCTGTCCCATAATGTTCGATATAGTTTGCTGCATAGAGAACCCGGGCGATCTTGGAATTTCGATCGACAGGATCTACGCTTTTCATAGCAAATGCCTCTGGAGTGTAATCTAGAGGGAATATTCCAGGATTGAAAATGCTGACCCGGTTATCAAAGACATCAATTTCATGTTCTAAGGGCAGTGAATAATTGGCATGTCCAAAGGCATTCACAATAAGTTCTCTTAAAGCGGAGAAAGGTATTTCCAGTTCCCTTTTCCGTTCTGCCTGACCCTCTACTTTGATTGGTGCAGCGTTTAATCGCGTAGTTATATAATTTAAGGATTCATCAATAAGGTCAAAAATATTCCCATATTTTCTAGACCTATCTTTATAGACAGTTTTAGTATTGCCAGATAGGGTTGACATTCTTGCTGCAATAACATCTGTTTTCCCAAACAAATACTTTCCGGCATTGCAAATCGAGCCGTCTGAATTGATGAGATGGAAAAAACTTAGGGCATCTTTTACACCTTGATATGGATGAAAAATCCGATGGTTTTCATTACCTGCGGCCCTTACTTGTTTTACTCTGTTTTCATCAATGTCATCAATAGTGCAATCGCTTTTTCTGTTTTCCCATAACGAATAATTCTTTTCTATCGACAAAAAATAATCGTGCAAGAAGGCCGTTGGCATTAAATCTGCTCTGTCACCATTTCGGATAAAGTATTTTCCGTGCGAACGATACGGAACATCATCTCCTTCAAAATGCAGATGAATGAAGGAGAGGCCTTCTGATGTTTGCTTGACCTGGATTTCATAAAAAGGAATCGGTTCTAGGGTCTGATTGATTTTTTGCGCAATGTCATTTCCAATCTTACTAGTTACTTTCCTTCCGACAACATCTCCATTATTTTTTACGCCAAAGTAGACTTCTCCTTTTCTATGCTTGTTTAGAATGGCACTGATGTCATCCATTGCTTCTTCCCATTCTGACCAGCTCTCTTTAAATTCGACCCATTCATCTTCGATTCCAATGTTCATTTTTTAATTCCTCGTCATTATCTTATCATCATTATCAAAAATGCTCAATAAAAGTTGCATAAAAGTCAAAAAACGCGATAAACAAAGGACTTTATCATTATCATTTCTTGAGTTTTTTCGTTATCAGAAACGAAAACATAGCCTTTGCTTTTTTGTTCTATCCGCTATCCACCACATATAAACAGAGCAAGCATCCAAAACGGATTAGGGTGTTTTTTATTGAACCGTCAGTCTTTCTGTCCTTCCCTTTCGGAAATGACATTTAGATAATCCTGTTTTGTCTTGCAGTGGACTAAGGCATTCCGTTTGCTTTTGGCGTTTTCAAAACCGCGGAGATAATGAACCGCGATGGAGCGCCTAGTAAGAGAAGCGGTAAGGTCATCCTTGGTGGCGTAGATATAGTCAAGGTGTTTCTTCAAATCCGCAACCTGCCCTTCAAAGGTTGTTTCCAAAGGCTTCAGTCCTTCTTCCGTCCGTATCCTATCCTGAAAGATCTTCGGATAGCCGATCCTTTTTGTGGCAACCATAACGGCATCGGCATTCGTCTGGTTTAGAACGCCAATAAAATTGTCCGCCCCGATGTTGCCGTTGGCAATAACCGGAATCGAGACGTTCTCCTTTACTGCCTTAAGGACATCATAGTGAAGAATTGGCGAGAACCTTTCCTTTCTTGTCCGTGCATGGATACAAAGGGCTTTGACCCCTGCCTGTTCCCTTCTCTTACAAAGAGAAACCCTGTCGATCACTTCGTTAAATCCTACCCGCCTTTTGACAATGACCGGATGGGTGGAGATTCTTACCATTTGGCTCAGTAAATCAATTAGTTCATCCTGACGGTTAAGCCAGAAGCTTCCGGACTTCTGCCGGATGACTTTCGGAGCCGGACAGCCGCAGTTGAAGTCTAGGAAATCATATTCTGCCCTCTGCTCAACTAGGGGAATGGAAGAGAGGATATGTCCGGCGTCTCCACCGAAAATCTGCAGAGCAAGCTTCGCATCCTTCTCCTCTTCTTTGTCTTTCTTTGTCCTATTCAGTTCCCTTTTGCTGATTCTTGAATTATGCCTTATCGCTTCGCACGATTCCCTTTCGGTGTAGAGGAGGGAGGCACCATAGTCGTAGTTGATCTTCCGCCTTGCATAGTCACTGTATCCGGCAAGAGGGGCGGAGACGAAGCGGTTCTTCCTTGTTATTCCGGCAATCGAAAAGGTCTTCATTTCTTTTCGCTTTCTTTGGCGTGCAATAATTCTAAGGCTTCATCCTCGTTAATGCATTTCACCCCATGACTTTTTAATAACTTGGCCGTAATCCCCATTCCAGGGATTTTTCCTCCGTCAAAGAGACCGTTATGGATGAAATGAGTTCCACAACTTGGAGAATTCTCTTTTAAGATGGCAAGATGGATATTATAGATTTCTACAATGCTTCTTGCCCACCAAGCTCCGGCTTTATATTGTTCAGTCACATCTTTTCCGCTTTTGCTTTTCACACTGCCGTCACTTTGGATTTCACTTGGCTCACGGGGAATCTTCCTTCCTCCCTCACGTTCCGGGCAGATAGGAATCAGGTCATAGTATCTGGCAAGGGAGAGAATCCCGTTTACTTTCTTCGTCTTGCCGTCATAACGGCAGTTTTCTCCGATAAGGCAGGCGGAAATCAGTACTTTTTCTTTTTTCATATCTGTTCTATTTTAAGGATTTATGTTAATGAGTCAATGAAAAAAGGATCAGTAGAGTTCTTTATAGAGGGGAGCATTGATTTCTTCCTGGAATTCCTTAAGGAAGGAAAGCCTGAAGGCTTCTCTTTTCTCTGCTTCCTTCTTTCCGGCTTCCGTGTTCCTTTTTTCTTTGATTTGCAATAGCTTCTGATAGAAATGGGCAATTGTGGAAAGAGTGTTGTTCCGGTACTCCTCTTTGGTTGGATGGAGATGGATGACTTCTTCTGAGTCATAGAGTTTGCGTTGGTGGGAGCCTCCGAACTGGAAGGCCCGGGCTATTCCTATTGCCCCTATGGCATCAAGACGGTCGGCATCCTGTACGATCTGTGCTTCGAGAGGGAGAGGATCTGTCGACCTTTCTCCGTAAGATACGTGGGAAATGATGTTGACAATCCTGTTTTGTCCATAAGCGGAAACACCCCTTTTCTTCCTGAACTCTATGGCGTGTTCATAAGGATAATTTCGCGTAAAAAGTTTTCTATCATCCCAGTCATGCATCAGGCTTGCCATGCAGACAATGAATTCATTTGGCTTTTTTTCATAGGGGTAGCTCCTTAGTTTCTTTGCGTTTTCAAAGACACGGAAGGAGTGATCCACGTCATGTCCGGTATAGTCGTCTTTGAACAGAAGCTTTGTCTCCTTCCTTGTTTCTTCTAGCCTTTGCTTTTCTGAAAGTGTGTCCATGTCTTCGCCCTCTTTTTCACCTAATATTATAAAACCGAAGGCTTTTTCCTCTTGTCAATGATTAAAAAGAAAAACCATATTCTCCCTAAAACCATGAAAAAAGCAGAAATTTAATTGTTTTTCATGAAAAAGAGAAAAGAACGAATGATTTAGGCATTGAACTAAAACTTTTAAAATAGTTTTAAAAGCAAACTATTTTACCGAGGCAAAACAGGATTTATAATACAAACACGGAAAAATCCGAGTATGATCAATCAAAATCAAGATAAGGTGCCAGAAGAAAAGAAGGCACCACCAAAGAAAAAACATACCCCTTGGTCAAGGAGAAAAAAGAGGATTGTCCTCTGCTCTTCCTTCTGTGCCCTTGGCGTTGGTGTAGGAAGGGTCGGCTTCAGGCTGTTTGGCCACTCCGCACCAAAAAACAATTACGATGGATTCTTTGCCGGATATGATTACCTTTCCCTGAAGGACACAAGTTCAAGGAATGACATCACCGGAAAAGAAAAGGATAGGAAGAAACAGGCGGTAAGGCTGGTGAACACCGGATTTGTCAAGATGTCCCTAGCCAAGTACGGACTGAGGTACATCAGTCAGGTGGTGAACGTCAAAATCGGAAATACCAAGCAGGAGATTGAGGCCTTCACCTATTTCTCTCCGGAAGTGAACTTCAACCAGAATATCTCTTCCTCTACCTTTGTTCATACGGCCGACCGGTATTATGACCATAAGGACGGAAAGATTGAAAGGTACTCCGAAAACACTCCGGATAAGTGGAAGGATGCAACGCCTGTCGAATATAGCTATGACGACAGGAGGGGGAAAAGAGGGAAGCTTGTCGCTCCTCTTTACTTCCTTAATCAGGATAAGGAAGGAAACCGGAAGTTTGAATCCTATGATTCTTCTTCCAAGGACTGGAATACGCAGGAAAGCGGAATCGTTAACTTTGATTTCTCTTCTGACTCCGTATCCGATGCGACATGGACGAAAAAAGGATTGGAATATCTTGTCCATATCGAAAGGGATTCCGACCATACTATCGGCTATAAGAAAATGGCCAGGCAGAGGCAGAGGACGGGAGGGCTGAAGAACCTTCCGAACTTCAAGACGGTCTCTATCGATTTCACCCTCGATGCCACCCTTTCCCTGAAAAAGGCGGTGACCAAATGCAACTATATTGCTGCCATGGCCGGTATCCAGGCTGAATGTGTGTCAACAGACAATACCTATTTCTATACATCCGATACTCCCTTCTCCTCTTCCGGACAGGAGCTGACTATTCCTGGTCCACAGGAAGAGACAGGGGATAAGGGAGAAAGTGATGAGCCGAAATTATTAGCATATGCCAGAGGACTTAGCAAATGAAAAAGAATAAACTAGAAAATGTCGAAACGCAGGAAGAGAAGAAAAAACGAAGACATAATTTTCTTCTTCTAGCCTTGGCTAGCTCTATGTCTTTGTCCGTAGGAGCTGTTGCCTCCTATGGCGTGAGTAACTTTAGGTACAACCGGAATCAGGATAATACCGGAGACAAGAATACCGGAGACACGAGGACAAACCAGGATAAGCTTCTGAATAACCTCCTTACGTCTTCTTCCCTGGAGCTTGAAACTCTTTCTGCTTCGATTAACGGCTTCTATAATGATTATTCCATTGCCCTAAATGGAACAAAGGTTGCTTTTAACTATCTGGATTCCACTCTGACCTATCAGGATGCTGTTGATTTCAATCCGAAATTCTCCGGTAACGTCAATCTGAAGATCAACGAAAGTGGACAGAAAAACATCGCCGATGAGAACTTAGGACTGTACATTGCCTCCGACAAGGTCATTGTCAACCGGGAGAACAAATATTACACCCTCGATTCCGATGCTATCGGCGATATCGTCGGACTAGTCTCCACGGATTCCGGAATCGATGTTTCCGGTCTTCTTTCTTCCTTAGGAGCGGGAGAGAGCAGTTCATCCCTTACCGACCAAAGGAACGACTTATTAACTAAAATCCAGGATTGCCTTGCAAACAGCACGGAGACAGTGACCGATAGTGGATACGACTTCCTTCTGACCTTGCCGGATAATCTCGGAACGGTTACGCTTTCCGCTGATAAAAGCCTCTACTTCGCCGGCGTGAAAGCAGATCTGACTCTTACCATTAAGGGTCAGGAGGGTGCCGAAGACAGACAGGTCAAGGTATCCTTATCGGCCAAGGGCAAACAGTCGACCACATCGAATCTAGTTTCCAAGGATCTTCTTTCTAAGCTTCAGGAAGAAGGCGTGGATATTGTCAACCTCAACGGACTTGATCCTCTCTTCTACACTGCCTTTAACCTAGCTAAGAGCAAGGCTTTCGATGCCAGTGTGAAGATTGGAGTGACGGATGCAAACAAAGCGACGAAGAATGCCACCCTCCGTCTTTCCGCTGATTTAAGCGATAAGGCCGATAAAGATGGCAATAAGCAGGGAAAGCTTTTCCAGATAGCCTTAAATGAGAACGGACAGGATAGCTATGTCCAAGGCAGTGCCAAGGCGACGTTAAGGAAGGATACAGCCTTTATCGACCTGAACGGACAGAAGAAAGGCTATATCGACTACTCTTCCGTCAGTACAAGGAGGGACTCTTTCTCTTCCCTTACCGGGACGAAGGACGTCAGGAACGTAGCGGAATCTGTCGCCTCTCTTCTCAATGACTGCAAGCTGAAGGACTTATTGAACGGGGACTATTCGGTCTATAAGGACTTCTTAAAGGACAGGTCCACGAACCAGGACGGCACTTATGCCAAGATTGTCCTCTCTTCTTCTGCCTTAGGTCTTTCCGGTGATGATAATCATGACAGGATCCTAGAAATCCAATATGAATCCGAAAAGAACCTTGGACGTGACGGAATCGAGATTCAATATGCCAGAGTCAGCAATATCCCTCTTGGTGATCACACCTTATCTTTGGAATTCTCCCTTGATGATCTTTCGGCCAAGAAGCTGACTAAGGTAGAAAGTAAGGATGGATATGTATCCTATAATGGAGCAACCTCCCTTATTTCCTCTCTGGGGAAGATTGCCAACAGGAAGAAATTCGGATTTGCCTATAATATTGGAATCAGCAACAGCAAGTACAACACAAACTATAGCTTCGACGGGCAATTGAATGCCGACCTAACAAACTGGATTACCCCTTTAGATAAGTCCACCCATCCAGGAAAGAACTATCTTGACTGTGAGGCTAGTATCACTGCCCACACGAAAAGGAACAATGTCGACCACTATCTGGATGCGAGAAGGGTCGGCGATACTTCCTATCTTTCCTACGACAATGTCTTAAAGGAATATAGGGAGAATGCGGAAATCGGTAACATTGTCGATGCGGTAAGGAACGGGGTCAAGAAGAGGAACGATGCAAGTAGCGGAAGCTCTGTCGACGCAAGTTCCGTCCTCTCCCTGGTCTTAGACCGAATCAGCAGTGTCTTCTCCGTCGAAAACGGGTTGAATCTGAAGAATCTTGACGAATATATCAATATCTCTTCGGAAACCTCTGATGCCGATCACACCCTGAATAGGACTCTCTCCCCTGCCCTTTTTGGCTTTGAAGGAGGTCTTATCAACCTGAAGACCGATTCCAGTGCGGATAAGGTTCTCTCCCTTTCCGTTTCCGGACTTGAAAGGCTTGGCTATCAGTTTACTTTCACCCTCGGCTATCAGGAATATGTCTCTGCCAATGACGTTCTCTACTACGGAAAAAAATTCGATGCCGCTGCCTTTAAGAAAGAAGCGGGCGAGCCGGTTACGAAATTCGAATATCTTGTCAATGGCGTCTTTGATCTCTTCACCGGAGAGCAGAAGTATTCTTTCTCCTTAAAGGCCGTTTTAAATGCCGTCGATGAGAAGGCGGTGACTACGCAGAAGGCTTCCTTATCCGGCAAGGTCAACAGGGATATCAAGAACAGCCAGTATAATGGCGCACTTAAGGTCAATATCGGCAAAGACAATCAGTATGCCTACCAGCCTAAGCTGACCTTTGACTATAACAATGTTGCCAAGGATTCTCTTTATGTCCAGTATTCCGGAAATTCTGCCAAAGCCTCTCCGATTGGAATCAACTGCAATAAGGACACGATTTCCAACACGGTATCCCTTCTTAAGAATGCTTCCACTGACCATTCCCAGAATCTCCTTCTTTCCTTGGTCAAGACCATTTCTTCCTCCACTTCATCTCTTCCTATCCTTGATTTAGTCAATGGCAAGAAAGACCCTCTGGAAACAGTAAGGAACAGCAACTATGTCACGAAGATCGATCTTAGGGATTCTAAGATTGAAGTCGATTTGGATGCCAAAGCCATCGGTCTGACAGAAAGCGAGGATAAGACGGTCAAGGTCTTCCTTACCTTCGATAGTTCGAAAGGGGCGATTACCGGACTGAATGTTGATAATCTCCATATTCAGGACAGGACGTTCAACCTTAACCTTGATGTCTCTTCCCTGGATAAAGCCACGTCTGTTTCCTCCCTTTCCGAAATAAAGAAGACGGACAGTGTCAAATACATCAGCAGGGATGACCTTCCTCTCTTCCTCCAGCTCGGTCTTAACTCCACGGATAAGCAGGCCTATACAAGGGATGGCTCTCTCCGGGTCGAGATTCCTTTAATCAATGATCTTGTCGTTAAGGCAAGACTCTCTGCCATGGTTTCCTTCGGTGATTCCACCAAAGGGGAAAAGACGGAATATCAGTTCTATCTGACTCTATCTGACCAGAGCAGTAGCTTTAACACCACTTATTACTTTGATAGTAACAGCAGGGTCGAAGGCAGTGCTTCCCTTGACAAAGGGGAGGTCCTCATTGATTATGATAACGGACAGGAACGCACTATCCGCTATGTCACAACCAACGAGTTTGTGAAGCATCTTGGCTATTACGGACTTGGTAGGGGGCTGAACTTTGCAAAGAGCGAGTCTTCCGACCAGATCTATTCTCTTAAGACGAAGATTGTCTCCTCCTTAGACGGACTGTCCTTGAACGGAACTTCGACGACGGAAGAAGGCTCCGCAAGTGCAACCGCTAAGGATGCCGGAGGCATCAGGGGCACAAGCATCCTTCCCGAGGCTCTCATCAATCCGGATAAGACCGGACATAAGGACAATACTTTCTCCTTAGGACTTGACCTTTCTTCGATTGACTTAGGAGTGAACGGTGTCAGCCTAGGAAACGACATCAATAGGAAGCTTACCCACAGCGATAATTCGAAGAACGACGGAACCTTTACTTCCCTCTCCTTAAGCGGTGAGCTTGTCTCCATCCTCGATGTCGCCTCTGTCGGAATTGACTTAGAGTTAAGTAAGGTGGATAATTTCTCTCTCACTAATACTGTGAATACCATCACTACCCTCTATGGTGCCTCAAGGGAGAATAAAGTCTATTATCAGATTCTTGACGGGTCGAAAGTCGAACAGAAGTATCACCACGAGTTCCTTGGTAAGGGAGGATATTACTATCTTTCCTTCGCCGACAATAATACGAAAGAGAATCCTACTCTTGTAAAGGTGGATAAGGAGTAGGCTTTCTCTTTCCTAGGAAAGGATAAATGAAGAGAAAATTCTTTCTTCTTGCGACGCTTACCTGCCTCTTTAGGGGTTTCACTGCCCCGTTTAGGTATCAGGAAAACGTCAGAAAACAGCAGGATAACAATCAAAACAGCGAACCGGAGGGGAATCAGGCATCTGCCTTTTTCAAGCAGCTGACCAATTCCTCTTCCCTCCGCTTCCATGATCTTAGCCTGACGCTCACTAAAGGCGGGGAATCTTCTTTCTCTTTGACAAGCAATGACCTTGCGGTCAGTTACCTTGAGGGAGAGAGCAAGTCCTTCTCCGGACATAGGAGGAGGAAGACAGGGGGGCTCTCCCTTCCTTTCGGTCTTTTCCTAAATGACAAGAATGCGGCGCTAGAATACGACGGAAAGATTTATACAAGGAGTGCATCGTCTATCGGGGACATTGTCGGTGTCCTCACTGATTCTGACCTTCTCTCCTCTCCTTCTTTCTCTTCATCCACAGTCAATGATGCTTTTGACCAGATCAATGCTGTCTTTGATCAGATTGCAAAGAGTGTGGATAGTGCCACGGATACTATCTCCTCTCTTGACGGAAGCCATGTTTTCACCTTCACCACGGATTACGGAAATGTCGAAAGGGGAGCGAGTGATAAACTTAGGTTTACCTCTCTTTCTACGCCAAAGGGGCTAACCTTCAAAGGGAGCGATGGGACAGACTATGTCCTTACCCTTAACGGGAAAGGGGAGCAGAGCCTTATTACTTCCTATGTCAGTCCGTTTGACTCCTCTCTAGAGAAGGTGGACAGGGACGGACTTGATCCTCTTTTTGTCACCTTTTTAAACAGGGCGAAGAAGAAGACCTTTGCCGCTACCCTTGCCTTTGACAGGAAGGGAAAGGACGGAGAGAAAGGTTTTGACCTGAAGGTCAACGCTGATCTTTCTTCTTCGGAGCGGGTACAGGCAAAAATCAGCCAGGGGCAGGCGGCTAATCCCTATATCAAGGGAGAGACCTCTGTCTATTACGAAAAAGAGACCACCTACATCAATGTCAATAACCAGAGCAAGGGTCATCTGACTAACCAGAAGGTTAAGGATGTCTTCTCTTCTCTTTCCCTTGCCTCTTCTTCCTCGGATACCACTTCTCTTATCGAAAATGTTGCCTCCCTTCTTTCTTCCTGTGCCTTCAAGGAAGTCCTACAGGGAGACTATTCCCATCTTACCGATCTGGTTTCCTCTGTCACTTCCTCAGGTGACGGAACGAACATTAAGGTGAGTCTTTGCGCAAAGGCCTTTGGCCTTAGCGATGATCCGGATAAAATTGTCACCATCACCCTCTCTAGGGGAAAGGATGAGGAGAATAACGAAAACGAGATAAAGTCCATTCAGGTAGAAGGAATCCCCTTTAAGGAAGTAGAGGCTTCCCTTACCTTCACTCTTGATTCCTTCACTCCCTCTTTTGATTCAATCGATACGGAAGAATATAAGACGAGCTATAACGGTATTCTTCCTGTCAGGAAGCAGATCACTCCTTATTTAGAGACGAAACAGTTCGGCAGGGATCTCTCGGTCAACCTGATCGAACAAGGCTATACAAACGAAGACGGAAGCTATAAACAGATTGATTTCGGTGGCGAGGCTAGGTTTGATCTGACAAAAGAAGATGCACCTGAGATGGCTTTGGGAAGGAAGATTAAGGCGGAGAATAAGACCCATGACTTGGATGTCCGTTATCTTGGCGGAAATGCCTATAGGACGCTTGGAAGCATCAGGAAACAGTCTATCAGTAAGACGGAAGCTTCTTCTGTCTTCTCTGCTTTATCCGAAGGAATAGCCAAACTGACGAAAGCAGACGAGGATGTCTCTTCTGCCAGGCAGAATGTCCTAGAGAAGTTTTCTTCGATCTTTACTCTTTCCGACGGGCTTGACTTATCTGTCCTTTCTCAGTTTGTCCTTGTTTCCTCTTCCTCCGATGACGACCATCTTATCCTAGAGCTTGATCCCTCGATCATCGACTCTTCCTTTAAAAAGGGCGGAACGTTGACCTTAAGGCTTACCGATAAAGGATTAGCCTCTCTTTCCCTTCTTGGCCTTAAATACCAGGATATCGTCCTGAACGTGACAAGGAAGAGGAAGGAATATGTCTCTCCTTCGTCTAGGACTTATTTAGACGGAAGCAAGTCTTTCTCCGTCAATGACTTCAAAGGAAAGGAAGTCAATTCCTTTTCCTTCTTCGTTACAGGCCTCTTCGATCTTCTTCCCGGCAACGAAAAACAATTCACCCTAGGCCTTAATAGGAGCATAAAGGATAGGTCTACTGACGGAAGCTATCCTCTCTCTAGGGACGGAACAGTCGACTTTGACTATCTTAATAGCCAGTATGCCGGGGATATCCACCTCGATAGGGATAAATACACCTATGATCCTTCCGTCAGGTTCTATTACAGCAAGAATAGGACTCCTTATAACAGTATCGAAGACAATCTTGCCGTGAAGTACTACCATCAGGACAACAAGGGCCAGGCAAAGGACACTTCCTTTATCGGTGCCCTTAGGGGAAATAAGTCCATCCAGGATAGGACCGACCAGATCAGCACGAGGAAGAAGACGAACCTCTTCTATGCCTATCTTGGACCGATTGTCCAGATTTATAACAGGGTGAGGGAGAAGAAAGAGGAAGGAACAAATGTAGGTTCTTCCCCGACTCCTGACTTTGTTTCCTTCCTCTCTCTTCTCGATGATGTTGTCTTCGTCGGGATTACGGACGGAAAGATCCATTTAGAGCTCAATAATGCTCTCTTCGGGTCTTCTAATTCAGGGATAAGGGATATCAATAGGACCTATCAGACTGTCAACCCTGACGACTGGAAGATTACCTCAATCGACTTCTCTACTTTGCTGACAACGGCCGGTGAAAACGAGGACGGCTCAACTTCGACAAGCCAGAAAGAGATTAAAGGGAGCCTGTCCCTTACTTCCTCTAAGGGCGACTTTACCAAATATTCTGCTGTCTTCAATGATGACTTCAAAAAGAATGCCATCGACTTCAATTCCCTTCCGGTCAGGACTTCTCTTTTGCTAAGCACGACCGATCAGAACGATTTCTCCCTTTCCGGCAGTCTGAAGGTCAATCTTCATCTTAGTTTTGGTTTTGGCATTTCTCTTGCCGGAATCGATGCTAAGGTTACCGCTGCCGTCCATGTCGAAAAGGGCACAGACGGAAACAAGGCAGATGTTTCCGCCTATATTCTTGTCGAGTGCAATGGAACGAAAACCGAGTACTATATCCGTCCTAAGGATGCGGACTGCTTTATCGTCAAGCACTATGCAAACGAGACAAAGCTCTGGCTAGTCACCCAGAAGGAAAGGACGAGCCATATCGGGTACTACCTCTGTGCCCTTGGCTTTAACTTCGAGGAGAAACAGTCAGGCATTGGAAGGACGGCATGGAAGAGCTACCTTGTCGAAAAACTTGAGAACTCCGGTTCCTCCTCTTCCTCCGATGAGGATAAAGGCGGGATAGGCGGAAGCGGAATCACTCCGGAGAAGCTTGTCAAGAGTAGGACTTATAGCGAAAAAGACAAGAAGTTTAATAGGACCCTTGATTTAAGTTCGATCAATCTAGGAACCAGCCTTGTATCTTTCAACAACTCTCTTCCTGTGGAAGTCAAATATAAGACGGACGATAGCGGCGTGAATAAGCTAAGTGAGCTCTCCCTTAAACAGGATGGTGTCATCAATATCCTTGACGGTCTGGCTAAGGCAGATGTCGAGTTTAATGCAAGCCTCAATGCCAACACGATTTCCTTCCTTCCGAGCCTGAATAAAGTGCAGAACTATTATTACAGCAAGACAGGCAATAAGGATGACTACTATGTGCTGACGAAAGTAGACCGGAAGGGCAAGACTATAACCTATTGGATTGAAGCCTCCGGTACTGGCACATTGCTGACGATTAAGGACAACACGACTCTTCCCCCGGTTGTCTGATTAAGGAAGGACAGGAAGGGGCGGATGATGGCCGCCCCTTCCTTACCTTCTCAGAGCGTATTAAAAGCTGAACAAATCAAGACAGAAATGTCTATTTTTTTTTTTTTTTTCTTTCTTCTAAACACTTTCAGCCCGTTTTTATTTGATTTTTTCATGCTTCGGCTCTATAATCAGGCAAGATTGCATCTCGTTATTCCTTCATTGAGTTCTCACTATTTATGAATAAAACAAAAAGATGGGTGCTTGTGCTCTCAGCGTTCTGTATCGGCTTCCTCGGAGCCACTGCTTTTGCTTCCTATAAGATAACCAATAATCCAAAGAATGAGACCTCGTTTAATTTAAAGGCGGACGGGGATGTGAGCGAAGGCAAATCCAGTCAGATTAAGGTAGTAAGTGTTTCTCTTCCCCAGTTCAGCAATAAGGGCGGATTTGTTGGAACGGGAATAACTGCTCCATCGCAGTGGGGGACTTCCGATTCAGGGATTATCGGATATCCTATTATTCAGACAGGAAAGATTATCCTTAAGGTTAAGCTGGTCAATCCTAAGGATTATCTTCAGATTATCCTTAAGGGTGAAAAGACGAAGAGTACAACTACTCTTAAAGAGAAGGATGGACTTAATCTGATTCGGAAAATTACCTCCATCACCCCGGATTCATCCGACTTAACGATAACACAGCAACCTTCGTTTTCTCCTGCCGTGGCTAACGATACGGACAATTATACGCAATATAGTGTTGTTTATACTGTTCCGGATACAAGGAAGAACAGAGAAAGCACGGTTACTTTTACTTTTGATGTTGATTTAGGCAAAGATCAATCCAAGTGGTTGAATACCTATCTTTATTACAATGATTTGACAATTACTGCTTCTGCGGCCTATGTCCAGGAGGAGAAGGCATGAAAAAGACAAATCTTAAACTTACTGTTTCTTTCCTGCTTAGTTTTCTTCTTGTCCTTTTTATCCTTCCGATTAAGGCGCAGTGGGTTATTTTTCGCTCCAATGATGAAGACACAAGGACGGCTACTTCAAGTAACTCTAAACAGAATGTCTGCTATATTGCCGGTGATACGGATGCTAATGGTTATACCACTGTCGAAGCTGGATTAGCCGCCGCAACGAAAAAAGGCGGAAGTCAGAAGGTTGTCGTTACGGCTAATACCACGATTACCCATGACTGCGTCATTTCTGCCGGGGTTGAATTAAGGATTCCTTATAATGATACAATCATAGAATTTCAAGATCCGACTACTGCTGAGGTTAAGAATTGTGGCGCTGATGCCCCAAAGACTTTAAAATATACAGTCACTGTTTCTGCTAATATTAACATTCAGATTTACGGAGCTCTTACCGTAAGGGGGGAGTTCGGAGGAATTTCGAATCAATTTACTAGCCATTCTTTCAATAATTATTCTCAAAGGATGAGGAAGAAGGGGGCAAATCTTGAGGTTTTTAATGGTGGTTCAGTCCGTTGCTTTGGTTTTATAAAAGAAGACTTCAGTGGCACGACAGATTACTTATCTGGTAACGGCTCAGCCATTACCGTTCATGCTGGCGGATCCGTATGGGAGCCTTTGACTATTTATGACTGGCCGGGCGGTAAAGAGACAACGAATTACTGGCTTAATAAGGTTTTCCCCTTCAAGAAATTTGATAGGCCGAACATTTATTCTTCCATTATCGTTGAAGCAGGCGGCTCTCTTTTCGGACAGATTCAAATTAAATTTTCTGGCGGTGATATAAATAAAAAGGTCCCTGTCATTGCTCTTGCCAATTCTCTGATTCTTTTGACTTCTGGGCGCATTTCCTGGGATTATGGAATCAACAGCTCTTCGCAGGCAAGGGAAAAGAATAGGAACAATCATTTGACTAAATTGACTGTAGAGGGAAATGCCTCTTTAGGCTCAATGTCTGTCTCTGTGAAAGTAGTGTTTGATATTACAATCGATAGTTCTGAATACTTTATTCCTATGGGGCCTCAGTTTTCCGCCCATGTAAAAAGTGGCAGCTTTGTCATGGGTAATAAGTCCTACTGGTTTGGTGGAAATAATTTAATCGTTGATGCGGGTGCCATGGCTTCCTTTACTGCCGATACGGCATTGTTTGATGATGTTTCTCTTATTAATAATGGGATCTTGAGCATAAGTGGAGCTTTTGGCGGAAAGATTATAACTGAGGGTGCGGGGGCTACTTTGGCAATCGGTGACAAGACATCAATCAGTGCAAAGTTCGATTCGACAGACGATAAAAAATCCTTTGATGCCAAGGGATATCAGTCTTCGACGGATTCCGATAGGAAAGCCTTAACTAAAAAATTGATTTATGAATCGTCTTTAAGAACGGGTCAACAGAAAGAAGGATATTGGAAGAACGACCCGAACCTTTATTTAATCAGGTATAGCCTGAATAATTATGTGACTGTTTCGGATAATGTCAAAGCCCAAATCGGGAATCAGAGGTCAACCAAGTATCGTGATGGATCAGCATCGATTACGATTGTCGACCCACGGGATGATGAATTGCAACGCAGCTACCAGGAAATAGTTGTAACAGGCGAGGGAGAAGATGCGACTGTTGAAGTAAAAACCTATTCTAATTATGCTACATACACTGGATGGAACACTGAAGAGTATGGCCAGGGAACAGCAATAACTCCTGGATCAACCAGGACGATATCGGAGTTGGCAAATCAGTGCGGCGACAGTCATCTCAGGATGCTCTATGATGTCTGGACGAGTGCCAAAAAAGTGACGATTCATTTCCTAGATCCGGATAAGATTGATAGTAGTGACAGAATATACGGCAACATGCCTGATGTTTCAATCAACTTTCTTTCTAGTTATACCATGCCGGAACCTGGACGTACGCTTTGGAAATATGCTGTTTTTCCGTATATCTTTGACTATTGGGAAAGGGTTTCTTCGTCTGCTCATTATAGTCAAGGATCAAAGATTGTGATTGATGAGAGTGTTGTTTCCTTATCTTCTCCGACAATCAATCTAAAGCCGGTTTTTAAAAATACAATTATAGAGATTTGATTTTTCACAAAAAGGATAGTACCAGTTAAGTGTTGATAAAGGAAAAGAGTGATAGAATAGACC